>Ga0315282_10000328_pt1 | contig 95324 bp, 101 predicted proteins | sample YL17G07_20_MG_FD_203693 | JGI IMG/M metagenome (GOLD analysis project Ga0315282, IMG submission 203693) | Sediment microbial communities from Yellowstone Lake, YNP, Wyoming, USA - YL17G07_20 | ecosystem: Environmental > Aquatic > Freshwater > Lake > Sediment | place: USA: Wyoming | collected...
GCGACTACCAGATATATGTTTCTGATGAGCTTCAAAGCAATAACTCCAACTTTTTCAGCCAATTTGTGAGTCGGCTTCCGCCTTCGATCGGCAACGGTGCTTTTTCCATATCCCGGGCAAGAAACTTTCCCAGTTCACTGTTAGGATTCATTTCGAGCGCTTTTTGGTAGGCGAGCTTAGCCTTAACCAGCTTGCCCAGCCGGCCGTAACACCTCGCCCTCATCAACCAAGAAAAAGCCCCATATTTATCATCAGTTGCTATTTTCTCAAACTCGGCGATTGCAGAGGTATAATCGCCGCTGACATATTGCGAACAGCCGATAAGAGCAATTGCCTCCGCTAAACCGGGCTGGAGGCCCAGGGCCTTTCGTCCACATTCAACCGCCCTGCCAGCCGCTCCAGCACCCAAAGCTGCCTGCCCCAGTTTCAGCCATACCTGAGGGTTATCCCTCTCGGTGACGGTCAATTGGTCATAGTAATTGACAGCGGTGCCATAACCGCCGCAGCTCATGCCGCACAGAGCTGCCGCCTGAAGATACAGGTTTTTCTTCTGCTGGGTACACCTCACTGACAGTTCGGTAAAAATCTTTGCCGCCTCATCCCACCTGCCGGCAAAAATGTAGCAATACCCCAGCGATTCGGCGATATCCTCACTGTAATCGTTACCAGCCATAAGCATCGCCTGTTTGTAAAGCTCGATAGCCTGCTGGTCGTTTCCCATCTGCCACAAGAAATCAGCGCAGGCAACCTTCAGTGAAATCTCCTTAGGCATCTGTGCGATTTTCTTTTCGAGCAGCCGAACGGCGTCGTCTTTTCTATCCTGCGCAAAATAAACCTCCGCGGCCGCCAGAATATAATCAATGTTTTCAGGTTTCAGGTTCATCGCCCTGCCGTAACAAACCTGAGCCTGCTGGTAGTATTCCTCTCCCTCAGCGGCAACTCCAAGCCAGTACCATCCGCTGTCAAGCTTTTCATCGAGTTCGACAGCCTTAGTTAACTCACTCGTTGCCTTGCGGAACTGCTTTTGTGCCAACAGTGCCCTTCCAGACAACAAGTACGCTTCCGGCATATTAGGGTCTGCACTCACACACTCAGAAACGGTTTTGAGTGCCTCCTCAAACTGGCCGTTCTGGCACTGTTGCTCGGCAAAATTTAACCTTACACGAGCTGAAGTCTTCTGCCATTGCGCTTCTGTCAGCTTCTTGGTCTGCGATTGCGATTCACAGCCGCTGAGCCCACACAAAATTACGATACCTGTCAATATAACCCTGCGTAACATTTTTAATCTTCCTTACCTGTGCGATTGAACTTACCTTCTAAGCCAGTTGCGAGACTCTTCCTTCTCAATAGTCTCAAGCATAATCCTTTCCATAGTCTGAAGACCATTAGGAGCGGTCTCACGTATAATCCTTTCCTTCAGCCGGAGCGCCTCCAGATACGTCGGCCGAGCTGCAAATGCCCAGTTCAATTTGTTCAGTGCGGCTTTCTTATCGCCTTTAAGGTAGCATTCCACTGCTTGTGCATAGCAGTCTTCATAAATCCGCACTCTTGAAAACGAGCTTATCCCTTTTCTCGAACCATAATAAATCCGGCTGACGTCATTTGCTCTTTCTTCAGACTCAGATGCAAGGTCTTCCGGGGTATTAATAATATGCGGCGTCATCAATATAATAAGTTCTGAGCGAACATTGGCGTCCTTAGTTCTTTTGGCCAGCGCGCCGATAATAGGCAAATCACCTATGAATGGCACCTGTGCATCAGTGCTGCTGATTTGCTCTTTGAACAGGCCGCCGATAATTATTGTTTGGCCGTCCTTTACCATTATGTTGGTCTTAACCTGCGTAATGGTTTTTGACGGTATAACAGTAGAACCGACAGTAACAGTGCTGAAAGTACTCTCCTCAGGGTTAATCTCCATACGAACGTATCCATCCTCGCATACAAAGGGCCTAAACCTCAAAAGTGTACCGCTTGGGAGAAATGCTACCGATGCTGTTGTGTTGCCTCCTGAGGTTTGTGTTGTGCTCTCAGTATAACCGGTTTCGTTGCCAATGTTTATATAACCAGCCTGCTTATTCAGTGCCATAATCTTAGGGTTAGCTAAAACCGTTACATTGATTACGTCTTCCAGAGCGGTGATTGAAGACACTACCTCTTCATTCGAGAAGGTAGCGGTAAGGCCGGTTCCAGCTGGTGTTATCCCGCTTGCAAGACCTATCGCCATCCCAAAAGGGAACCCTTGGACTGGAACTGCCGTCATTCCGGCTATTTTGGTCCAGTTTATGCCGAATTCTGTAGTCTCTGTGAGCGTTGCCTTGAGAACTGTAACTTCTATCAGTATCTGCTGCGGCTTTATGTCTATTTCCTTAATCATTCGGCCAATCTGGTCGAGTCTTTCAGGAAAATCGTAAACGATTACCGTATCTCTCATACTGGTCGTATCACCGCCCTTGCCGGCTTCGGTGTCGACCCCTGCAGCAGTAGTCGAGGTAACCTTACCTGACTCGCTCAGTAGTGGTGTGACCAGGGCTTTTACTTCGGCTGCGTTGATGTAGTACAAGGTAAAGACCTTGTGCTCCATTCGGCTTTTGTCTTCTTTAATCTTCCTGTATTCTTCTTCGGTGTACACCCTGATAAAGTTGCCTTCCTGCTCATACCTGAAACCATAACCCAGAATCGCATCCATCGCCTCCTCAAACGTAACATCGTAAAGGCTGCTTACTGTAATCAAGCCATCCACTTTCGGCGAGGGTACAATGTTTTTCTGATACTTGGCCGCCAAGAACCGAAGTGCATCCCTGATTGCTGCGTCCTTCTTGAAAGTAATCGACTGGATTGTCCCCCCTGTGGGTACCTCTGCCGAACCAGCCACTGGCCCAACAGCCTCCCTCGGGGCATTCCCATCGGCTGCTTCTATCTTTACAGTCTCCACATCGCCTTCTGTGGCACCACCGACTGCCATCGTTGTCATTGCCACAAAAACAAAGCCCCACACGAGCAAGCCTCTTGCGATTCGCACCCCCATGTAAGTTTTTGATTCACTAAACATGATTCAACTCCTGCTCTTGTACGGCACGGAGCTCGACAGAATCTAATCGGCTCCTTCGATCGTCGGCGCGAGCTTTAGTGTTATTTCCGCATCCTGACATCTTATAAACACTCTGTCTTGTTCAATTTTGACCACGATGAACTCATATTCTTTATCTGCCTCCTTCACCACCAATTTGTCGCCCTGCGATACCAACTCATCATTGATAAACGCCTGAGGATTCTCACCTGATACTATTGCTTCAAGCTTCAATTTTTCAGCGACTCGTCTGGTCAATTCTTCACCTTCCGGACCTGAAATAACATCCACCACCGCACCGCCACTGATAAATCCATCCCCTACGGTGAAAAAATCCCTTGCGAGGGTGTCATTTCTTCCCTTTACAACTGGCAACGGCACATAAATTATCTTCGACTTCGACTGTAACTGTTGGACCGTATCATCAACCACATCAGCAGCAGCACTATCCGGAGCATTGGGCAGCAGTACCTTAATCCACATAAACACCATTAGAAATATCATGCCGACAGCCACTGCTGTTTTTTTCTTTCGCGTGGTGAGCCAGTCCATAAGCCCGCCAACATTCTGCCACCTGCTTTTGATATTTTCCTTCATATCTTCCTATACAACGCTAAAGGCCTTTATCACCATCAGAAGCAGCACTACTACTTTTCACCTCGCTCCGCCGAAGCGATACGCGAAGGCGGGTCCGCCGACTGGTAGTAAATAATCGCTTTCGTCTGCATGCTGACTTGACCTTCAAAATCAGCATCATTGACAAGCTCCACCTGCGACAGCCGAACCAGCCTGTCAATTTGCTGAAGCTGCCTACAAAACTCGAACAATTGCTTCAACTTACCATTACAGCGAATATTGACCGGTATGCAGTTCAAATCGCCGGCCTTTGACTCAGTACCATGCTCTACGAACTGATGACCGAGGGACTGCTGACTCATTAAATCGGCGATTGTCTGCAAAAACTCTCCGAGATCCCTTTGAGCAGGAATACTGGCCTGGTAATTTTCAACCGTCTTTTGAAGTTCCAACAGGCGCTGCTTCAGCTGCGGCATCTGCTGTCTTTGATACGACGCCTTGCTGATAACGCTCTGCTGGAGTACTTTGTCCTGCGAAAGGGCCTTCATTTTGTTTCTCAGCGGCAGGCAGCTAAACAACACAAAGCCGACGATTGACACCGCCGCCACGATACAAATTACTATTTGTTGTCTTTCACGAAACATCTTCAGCTACTCTTTAGACATCACCTTTTTGGGGTTGCGGTTTTGTGGCCAAATCTCCCTGCTGCCGATAATCCGCCAGATAGCAACTTATCTCAAACTCACTGACCTGACAATTCTCCGCTCGTCTCGGCGAAAGCCGAGCCGCAGCCTGGGTCGGCTGCCAATCGCCCCTCTCGGCGGATAACCTACCCTTTTGACCCTTTATCTGGCCATTCCTTGAAAAGGATGGGTAAACCAGACAAAAATAAGGAGAATCTTCCAACCTGCGTATCAACTCCGCCACACAACCGGCGTCCACCGCCATACCGGTTATAACCACCTTAAACCTGACATCGCCGCTCCAATCACCCGCCGAAGCCCCTCGGCCACTTTTATCCGAAGCTGCTCTCACACCCGCCCCACGGCCTGTTGCACCTTCGTCTTCAATAAATTTCTCAGCGGTGATTTGCACCTTGCTCAGCACCACTTTCTCATCTATCAAAAAACTCAGTTCAGCCAAAACGTTTGCGACATTTATTCTGGAGTCAACGCTGGTTATAATATCCGCCTTTTTTTGCAGCTCCGCTACCTGGCTTTGTATCCTGTCAAACTCCTGAGATATCAATTCCGCTTCCTGCTGCCTTGAGCGAGCTGCAGCAAGCTGCCCGGCGGCTCTCAAAACCAAATACGTGGTGACCAGACTCCACACAATCATCACGACAAGCACGCTCGCCAAAACAGCATATTGTGCGTAATAACCAACCTGACGCTGTCTGCCGCTTTTGTACCAATCCGGAAGAAAATCTATCTCTCTCACTTTCACCTCTGTCCGCAGCGAGCCTTTCATCTACACCGTTTTGCCCTCAGCGGTTTTCTCCGGAGCCACGCCCTTAAGGCTAAGCCCAACAGCTACCGCCCACTCACAGAGCAAACCGCGTCTGTCGCTGCCGAAATCCACATTCATCAAATCGAAACCTTTCAACGGTTGTGCTAATTCAACCTCGACCGCCAACTGTCGCCTTAGAACGTTAAGCAGGATATCTTCGTAAGCTCCCCCACCGGCAAAAACCGCCCGTTCCACGCGTCTGCCTCTGAATGTCACCGTGTAATATCTAAAACACAGTGATATCTCTTTTGCCAGCTCTTCGGCAACTGCACTGACGGCATCGATTACCGCTTGTCTGGTCGACGCATCAAGCTGCGCTCCGTCGCCAAAGCTATGGAGTGTCGGCGACTGTCTGACGCCGTCAAAGGACCTGCTGTTTTCCAGGTCAGCACCAAACGAATCCTCCGCATCATCCTGCTCCTGTTGCACCCGACCACCGCCGTTGGCCTTATCAGATGCCAATCCCCAACCGACGGTGGTTGACGACCTCTCGGCCCGCACTGTCCTTCGCAGCGTCTGTGCGCCGCTGATGTCAACACCCAATTTTGCCGCCACTTCCTGGTCAAACCTTGCGCTTGCTATCGGCACCTGCTTAATGAAACTGATCTCTCCCACCCGACCAAAGACAACGGTAGTAAATCGGCTGCCCACATCCACAAAGACAGCCGTCTGCTCCCTGTCCTCCTGCCGCTGGAGTAATCGCTCAAAACCCCTGAACAACGCACATGGAATCGCATCTACGGCGACAGGTCTAAGGCCAATTTCGGTAAGCATATCAATGTGGTTTTTTACCGTGCTGCTATCCGCCGCCAGAAGTATCAGCTCACTCCTGACTTCATCACCATGCCGGACATCACCGGCAACAATGTAGTGGACTATGTCTTTGTCAGGGTCCAGGCCGAAGCGGGGCTGCATCTCCTTTTTGACAGCCTGCTCAATCTTCACATCGTCGGCCTGTCCCAGTCGCAGACTCGCTATCTTCAAACTGTCGTTCGACAAACAGGAAACAACACTTCTGCCGCAAAAGCCGCCGTTCGCCAGCATCCGCTTGACGGCGGAAATCACAAAGCTCCTTCTTGCCTCCCTGTCGCCGTTCAGGGTTGGGTCGATGTCAGTTTTAGCTGCGGCAATAACACTCCTATAGCCGCCGTTGACCGCCAACTGAATCATCCTGACGGAGCTATAGCCTATATCCAACCCAATCGGACACACGCCATGAATTTTGAACTTCCAACTTATCATAGGCCGCTTCATATATCAGTCCGCAATCGAGACAAAACCCGTAACAGGTTCCACACTAATCGTGATGGTCGTTGTGCCTGCACGGAGCGTAATAACACCGCTGCCGAGGGGACCACCGCTGGCGTTACGAGGACTGCCGAGATAATCAAATTTGACCGTGCTGGCCGAATCAAAAGCCGCATTCACGATATTGACTTTATCCAGCCCCATACCCGGCAAATCCACAACATAATTGAAACCCTTTTTCACAGGATGCGGTATCACGGTGCCATCGGGACTCTCTATCTGGTAGCTTTCATTCGAGCAGTCAAAGACCACCGAGTAATTCTGTGTTCTGGTAATCGCCATACTTTTAGCGTACTCAAGGTCCGCCGCTATCATATTCGCCGCTGAGCGAAGCTGCATATCCGCGCCCGAGCTGGCCATCGGAATCGCTACCATCGCAACTATGGCCATAATCACCAGCACAATCAAAATCTCTATCACGCTAAAACCGCAATTGTAATCCCCAGCTCTGGGTTCACAGTCTTTCCGCAGCAATCTATGAACCTTTAGAACCGGCTTATAAGTCAACATTTTCACCGTCCTTCTGCGCAAAAAAATCAGGATTTTTGGCGCACTATGCGCGACTTCCTTTCTCCTTTTTCGGCCTATTAAAGGGGTCTCTTAACGGCCATAAATGGATATAGGCAAAGAGCTGCCCAGGCTGGTACGTCCTCTAATATTCAGAGGCTATAGATATGCCAAAACCCGCCGGAGAAACTTGAGGACCTCAAGCCTTCCAACCCACCAAGAACAACAGAATTGCTGATTTTCCGCCGTTCAACGGTTAAAGCCGACAAAACCGATACAACCGTCAAATACAACATAAGAGCAAATTCCGGATTATCGGGACGACAGGAGGTAACCAAAAGAGGCTATTGGCGTGAAAACTTACTTGTGATTTTTATTTTTGCTGACCGAAAGGACCGATAAAATTTATGTGCATTCTTTATTATCTCTTAATTTCTTTGAAAAACGCCCCCGCTGCAGGCGACCATCTGGTCAAATTGCTCCCGCTCGACCAGATTGCAAGACAGGCCTTGTTCGGCATGCCGGCCACAGACAAACTGCAGCCATTAGTATTTTTTAGACCGTCCCCGAAAACATATAATGCCCCGTAAATTTTGACCGAATTGCCAGATTTGCTGTGCATATCGATGTGATGGTCTACCTGAGTATATCCAGTTACAGAGAGGTTGGTATTTGCCGCTTGCATGCTTAAATCATGTCCGACAATCAATGCCGGAAAATTCTTCACGGCCTGGATTGTTACATTACCGCTGTCTTGTATTGTCAAATCACCATTAACAACAAGAGTACCAGTACAGTTAACGGTTGCATTGTTCTTTAAATTCAGATTACCGTTACAATAGTAAATGCCCGCAGGATTTGTTCCGCTGGGCGATAAGGACAGGCTGTTATAATCACCGGGCGTAATATTCCCAACAGAATATGAATTGGCACCGATATAATATGTTGAACTGAAATTGGAATATGAGATTCCAGGCGTATTACAAGGGGCCTGCGATACATTCGGATATTTTTGCCCTTGAATCTGGCCGGGCAAAACATTGGTTATCGTTTTCGCGGAATAGACATCACCGTAAATCATTCCATAATTAGTAACATCATTGCCAAAATATGCGTCTCCGGTTACAATAACCGAACTCGAAACATCCTGGTTATCCGACTGCCAGTAAACAATACAAGGATTAAGCCGTAACTGAGCTTTTAAACTGCTGCGTCCAACCTGTTCGCCGCCTTTTTCTCTGTAAGCGGTGCCTGTTATTTGGTAATTAAGCTCTCCGAGCTTAGTAACGTTGACATCATAGTAATCGCTGCCTGCGAACAACTGCTGCCTTGCGGCCCCGGTCCAGTATTCCGACGCAACATCCTGCGGGTTGAGGATAAGCCCTTTTGCGTGCTCCAGTGCCGACTCAGCCAGATAATCCATCTGGGTTTTGATTATCATGTTCTCACCACAGGCCAGCTCGACATCGCTTCGCGCCAGAAACCCCATAGACAGGATTGCTATTGCCATAATGATAAGCAAAACAACCACCAGTGCATACCCACGCCTTGCGGTTTTATTTCTCTCACCAAACATATCTAACCTCAACAGCCGCCGGTTTAGTTTTCATCGTCATCACCCGAAATCAAAAGGCCGGCTTGATTCAGCAGATGTCCGGCCCAGGCTCGAAGCGTGGCTTTTATTTGATAACGGTGTGTAATACCATCTTCCTGCAAATCGAAGAAAACACTAACAGACCGAGTCCAGGGCGGAGAAACATCAGTAACAAACTGAACATTGCTGCATTGGGGAATTAAGTTCGTGTACGTGCAGTTAGGAACTGCGGAAAACAGGTAAGGTATAATGGCCGTAAGGTCTGTGGACCCTGGCAGGGATGCACCTGAAAATTCTATAAACCGCAGGCAACTGCTGCCGGAACCTTTACTGAGAAAAACAACTTCATTGGCATCGACTTGCCCGTTTCCATTATTATCCGCCCGCCAAATACCCAATCCCTCAGTGGTTCCACCAAAAATGAGCTTGCTGTTTCGAATCAGCTCCGAGATTCTAAGCGTCGCATAACGCACCTGCGCCTGTTTCTGGCTTGTATCGTCTGCAGTGCTATTTGCCGTGGCCATCGCGTATGCAAGTGTTGCCACCGCTGCCAATATTATCGCTGAAACCGACAAGGCCACCAGCAGTTCAACAAACGTCAGGCCTTTACGACGATTGAGCTGACAACGAATCAAAGGTATCAAATTCATCGCGATCTCCTATCAGCCTGACCACAGAGGCAATTTCATTGCCCCGATAATACACCCGCACCGTTGCCTGAATAAACACCGGCGCTCCTGTCCCCGTCTGCTGGTCAACATAAACCTCAACACAGCTTGCGTCTCTGCTAAAACTCGAATAAGCCGAATCGGTAAATACCGCGCCGGTAGCGTCCTTTACCGAGCCCTGCGGCTCAGTGTACCCATCATAAGTGGCCACTATCTGATTGTACGGAGTATTAATAATCTGCTCCATCAAATCAGCCGCTAACTTTGCCGCCAGTGTTCTGCGCATACCCTCTGCCCGCACCGCTGCACCGCTCGCAAACGGCAGCAGCACCCCGGCTGCTGCAACACCGAGCACAACGGTCGCAATCATTGCCTCTGCCATGCTAAAAGCCGCCTCGGTTTTACAGCCACACTTTCTCATAAGCAACTTACGGCAAAAAACTAACCCTTTCTTTTGTCATAAACCCGCATAGGCGGCATCATTGTCGGCCTGAAAATAGCCGTTCTTTGTATCGAGCCGCCAGCCGGCTTCGCCCGAACCCGCAGGTTCACCGTCAAAGCGAACCATATTTAAGCCATTAAAAGGATTCACAGGTATCCCGTCTATACGCGGCCTGTATCGGCCGGCTTCTGTTGTCATCGCAGCCTCAAAACTTTCAAAACTCTCACAGGGTGGAAGCCCCCCTTTATGATGAGCACAGTACAAATCAAGGGCAGTACGCATCGTTTGGAGACTGTCAATCAGGCTGCAAAGTGCTTTATCGGTGCCCGCCTGCGTAAACGCCGGGCCCACACTCCTGGCAACCATCCCCAATATAACCGCTATGATTACCGCCTGTAGAAATGACAGATTGGTTCCTTGTGGTGAGCTTGTCGAACCCATTTCCTGCATAAACCTGCCTCCGCCGCAATCCCGCCGTAAGGAATGCCTTACGGCAGGCGTCCGCGCAGCGTCCCTACCGGGACTGCGGACAATCAAAAAGGCTGACCACCTTCACCCACGGCTGGTCAGCCTTTTTTGGCTTTACTGCAACGCTCCGTCGCCATAGCTATGGAGCGTCGGCGACTAAACCACCACCGAACAAATACCTCCGACCCATGCACTGCCGCCATTACCAAGTACTATGTGCGACATGATCAGTTTCACCAGTGTCGCCAGCATGGATTTCACCGGTGGCTTCAGTGTATGCCCAGCCAACACCAGTAGGAGCGGCTGCAGCAGCAACGTTGTTCGAGTCACTGAACGGGTTGACGGGAACCGCCTGCAGGTACGGACCATAGCCATCCGCGCCGACGGTAGTCATTTGCGCATTGAAAGTAGCTAAAGCCGGTGGAGTGTCACTGTGCTGGACCTTGTACAGCTCAATCTGCGAGCGTATCGTCTGAAGGTTGGACTTGAGACTGCTCAACCTGGCCTGGGTGCTGGCATCAGTGAACTGCGGTATGACAATGGCTGCCAGAATGCCCAGAATAATCACAACAATCAAAATCTCAACTAATGTAAAACCACTTCTTGCTCTCATTTTCTACCCCTTTCTATTAAAAATTTCTTTTCCTACACCCATTTCTCACTCAACACAACAGCTGTTTTTCGACCGACATATCGTCCTAATCAGAACCCGACTTAACCATATCCTGATTTTTTTCTTCCACATAGCCCGATAACTCGTGCTACGTAGCGAACTACTTCGCAGAGTAGCAGTAAGAACGCAGCACACAATCTAACAACCGTACATCTGAAAAAGCGATGGCCTCAGCCGGCGCATCGGTAAACATCGTCAACAAAAATATAGGAAGTAACCACTCCGCCGCCAAATTCTGATGTGCTGAAAAAACCGCCGAAGAATTGAAAATCCGAGGCCTGTACCGAACAGCACAGGCTACGGTCTTATAATGCTATGTGGGCTGGTGTTTTATCTATGTGTATCCTTCTTTGCATATCGCCGGCGTGAAAAAGCTCTATCCGCATATAATTTATCCCCTCAAGAGCTGATTCAACCTTATCGGCCCATTCAATCAGGACTACCGACTCCGGATAGCAAAAATCATCAAAGCCAATCATCTCAAACTCAAGCGCAGAATTGAGCCGGTATGCGTCTATATGATAGATGTCCACGCGCCCTGCATATTCGTTGACGATAACAAAGGTGGGACTGTTTACCCTTCTGGCGGAATCCTGCGCACCGGCACCGGCGGCGATACCTTTAATAAGATGCGTCTTACCGCTGCCGAGCGCACCACAGACCGCAATCACCTCACCACCTCTTAACTGCTCCCCTATTCTGCGCCCAAGCTCAATCGTCTCCTCCGCCGACTTCGATATAATATCCAAACCCATAACCAAATAATAAATAATCAATAATAAATAATAAATTATCTCAGATGGTCGTATCCTTTAGGCTGTAAATCATCAAGGCGACCATCCGCCTTCTTTATGCGCAGCCTCCGCGCTTTCGCAATTGTGCCGATTCGCGTAATCGCCAAAGGCTCATCCCACCGCTCCAATAATCTTTGGCACTGCCTTTGCGAAAGCGTAAAAAGCAGCTCGAAATCTTCTCCATCATTCAGCGCAGATTCGAGCGGAGTTTTGCTCTTTCGAGCCGCGTTCGATACAGGTATCCGCTGTGCATCTATAACAGCTCCGACACCGCTGGCCCGGCAGATACGATTCAGGTCACTACTGAGACCATCGCTTATGTCAATCATTGCGTTCACAGCCGCCAGTTGGGTAATCTTCAACGCTTCCTTCACCCTCGGCGCGAAACTAATGTGCCTGCCCCAGCGGGAACCACCCAACGAGCCTGTTACGCAGATAGCATCACCTGCTTTTGCACCTGAGCGTCTCACGGGCTTGTTGCCTACCGATTTGCTCAACATCGCAACATTTATTGCAAAGCGCTCTTTGGTCCGCCAACGCGTGATATCACCACCTATGAGACTACATCCGAATCTATCGCCAGCTAAAGTAATCCCGCAATGGAGCTGCTTAAGCTGCCTTTTACCAAAACCTTTCGGCAAAGCCACAGATACAACAGCAGCGATGGGCACCGTAGCCATCGCCGCGCAATCACTGAGGCTGACCGCCATAGCCTTATACCCAACCTGCTTCAAAGTTACTTCTTTCAGGTCAAAATGCACACCATCGAGCAGCATATCCGTGGTAATAAGAACCGATGTGTTACAGGAAAGCTGAATCTCAGCCATATCGTCGCCGATTCCAATGGGAAACTTTGACGCAGATAGTTTGCTGTGCCGAGCAAACCATTCGGTTATTTCGTCTTCACCGTTACTCATCGCTGCGCCAGGTGCCTCTGCCAATAATCGATTTGCTCTTTTGCCTGCTTAGGCCCTGCTGCACCCTCGGTAACATATTTGGCGACAACCCGTGCAGCACCGAGGCCCTCGTACACATCCTCATCCACCAATGACGAGTATTTCCTGAACTCATCCAGACCGAGTTCAGATAATTTTTTGTTCGACTTCTCACAGTAAGCAACCAGCGAGCCGACGATACCGTGCGCTTCGCGAAACGCTGCACCTTTCCCAACCAGATACTCCGCCAAGGCCGTGGCATCCATAAAGCCCTCTTCCAAACCGGCTGAAATCCTTCCGGTGTTAAGCTCTGTATGGGAAACAATCGCACAAGCCATATCCAGCGAAGACTCGACCGTATCAGCGGCGGCAAAGATGTGAATCTTGTCCTCCTGCAAATCGCGATTATAACCCGTAGGCTGCGCCTTCAAAATCGTAAGTAACGCAACCAGCGAACCATAAACTGCGCCGGCCTTTGCGCGAATAAGCTCCAGGACATCCGGATTTCGCTTCTGCGGCATCATGCTCGACGACGTACAGAAACTATCATCAATAGACACCAGGCCGAACTCACCGGAGGAATATATTATCCAATCCTCAGCCAGCTGCGACAGGTGCGTTGCAATAAGCGCACAATCGAAAATAAACTCGGCACAAAAATCCCTGTCGCTTACCGCGTCGATACTGTTATAGCTGATATCAGAAAAACCGAGCTGCGAAGCTGTGCTCTTCCTGTCTAACGGCAGCGTCGAGCCTGCCAGAGCACCACTGCCGAGCGGCGAGATATTAAGCAGCCGGCGACAGTTGCCAAGACGAATAAAGTCGCGCTCAAAACGCTCAACAAACTGTAGCAAATACGAGGCAATAATAACCGGCTGAGCACGCTGCAGATGTGTATAACCCGGCATCACCGCCTCAGTATATTTGGACGCTGATTCGACAAACGCCTTCTGAAGCAGCGTTATCTTGGTCTGCAAAATCTCTATCTCGTCCCTTATCCACAACCGAAGGTCCGTGGCCACCTGGTCGTTGCGACTTCTGCCGGTATGAAGCTTCTTGCCGGCCTCACCGATTTTCTTTATCAGCGCCGATTCGACAGCCATGTGAATATCTTCGAGACTTTTGTCGAACTTGAACCGGCCCTCGGCAATTTCGCGTTCAATCTCAAGCAGACCATCCTTAATTTGTTTGAGCTCAGCTTTTGTGATTAGCTTTTGGTCAGCCAGCATCTGCGCATGGACGATTGACCCCGCTATGTCGTATTTGTAAAGGCGCTTATCGTAAGACAGCGACTGTACAAAATCGACCATCAGCTCGTCACACCGACCGCCAAGCCGTTTCTCCCAGCTTTTCTCCCGATTGGTCATCTTATCCGCTCCAAAATCTGTCTTCTGACCTCTGTCTTCTGACCTCTGACCAATGATACGCCTGTCTGCACAATGTGTCAAGAAGTGCTGCGCAAAGACAAGACGCCAAAAATGTTGACGAAGGGACTGAAAACCTGTATTTTTTATGAGGCTGGGGCGATTAGCTCAGTTGGATAGAGCGCCTGCCTTACACGCAGGAGGCCACAGGTTCAAGTCCTGTATCGCCCAGTTGCAAAAGGAAGCGAACATGTCAATGAAATCCGTCTATGACCAGCGATACCTGGGTGACTACAGAAAGCATCTTTCAGGCTATGAAATTGCACGGTGGGAAGCGGTTGACCACTTTATTTCTCGCGTTATGGCGCTCAATTCAGCAAAGAAGGTCCTGGATTACGGAGCAGGCAGCGGCTTGCATGTTGCTCTGTGGGAAAAGGTGTTCCCGGAAGCAGAACTTCATTTCTGCGATATTAGTTCAGTAGCAATGGAAAATTTCAGAGCCAAATATCCACATTATGCCGACCGCTATTCTTTAGTCCGTGAAAATCAGGCTAAGTTCAGCGACAATATGTTCGACGTAATTGTCTCAATCGAAGTGATGGAGCACGTAGAACAATTAGATTCGTATCTTCGAGATATATATCGATTACTCAAGCCGGGTGGACGATTTGTGTGGACTACTCCATGCGGCAATTCATTCTCAATTGAACATATTTACGGAGCGATAACCGGAAAGATTGAACCCACGAATGAAGGCTATAGGCGCTGGAAATGGGAGGAACCGACCCACTTAAGACGATTGAAAAGTCGTGAAATTAACGAACTATTGCAAAAATGTGGTTTTCGCGATGTTCAATTTCGTTTTCGAGCACACCTCTTCTCCTTCATTTGTACTTATCTTCCAACACAAAGACTGAAATGGCTGAGAGAGAGGCTTATGACGCTGGACTATCGTTTATTTCGGCGTTTTCCGAACGCCGCTTCTATGATTGGTTCCGCAAAAAAGCCCGCCGATCCCCACAAATAGTAAATTGTCAATAGTCAATAATAAATCTTCACGAGCAGCCCATCGAGTTGCCGCAGTTGAAACACTTGTAGCAATTGCCGTTGCGGACCGTAATCGAGCCGCAAATATCGCAGGCCGGCGCATCGTCCTGAAAATGCTCAAACTGGGCATTGAACTGCTGCATAATCTTCGCCTCGGTCTGCAATGGGCCGGTCGTCTCAGAAACCGCTGAGCCTATGAAGCTGCTGATTCGACTGACAAGGTCACTAAATCTGCCTGCCGAAGCCGCAGAGCTCGGCTTTTCCTCCGAAACCTCCTCTTCCTGCTCAGGCTCGGTCTTCATCGTGGCCTTGGCCTCGGCAATTTTTTTGGCCAAATCCTTGGTCTTCTCGACTACCTGCCTCGCTGTTGTGATGTTCTTGTTTTCCGCCGGGCCTGTTCCATCTGCTCGATTCGGAGTATTTTTCTCGGCATAACCCGGTATGAACTGACAGCCAAGCCAGCAGAAAATATAATCAATCAGACTCTTGGCAAACGGTATGTCCCTGTTCGACGTCATCCCCGATGGCTCGAACCGCGCGTGCCGGAATTTGTCAACCAACGTGACTAAAGGCACGCCGTACTGCAGTGCCATCGAGGTGCAGGTTCCTATGACATCCATAAGGCCGCCGACGGTGCTGCCTTCCTTGGCCATGGTGATAAACAGCTCACCGGGCTGACCATCCTCATACAGGCCGACCGTAAGATAGCCCTCGTGCCCCGCGACGGAAAATTTATGGGTGATACTTTTTCGGGTGTCCGGCAGCCGGCGTCTGAACGGCCTGAACTGCTCGGTCTCCTCGGCAGCCTTTGCAGCTTTATGTCTCTTGGTGGAAACCGGCTGCAGTCTCTTGGAGCAATCGCGATAAATCGCCACCGCCTTTAACCCTAATTTCCAGCCTTCGATATATGCCTGGGCAATCTGCTCGGTCGTACTTTCCTTGGGCATATTTATGGTCTTGCTGATAGCGCCGGAAATAAAAGGCTGGACCGCCGCCATCATTTTCAAATGAGCCATATAATGGATGCACCTTTTGCCGTTACGCGGCTTAAAAGCGCAGTCGAATATCGGCAAATGGGCCGGATTGAGCTTTGGCGCATCTTCTATCGTCTCAGTTTTGTCTATATAATCGCAGATTAACTTAACGTCCTCGGCACTATAACCAAGCCGCTCCAGTGCCATCGGCACGGTCTTGTTAACAAGCTTGAGCATCCCGCCGCCGGCCAACAATTTGTATTTGACCAGCGCGATATCCGGCTCAACGCCGGTCGTGTCGCAATCCATCATAAAGCCAATCGTTCCCGTCGGAGCAAGCACCGTAACCTGTGCGTTCCTGAAACCAACTTTGCTGCCGGCATCAAGTGCCTCATCCCAGACGTCTTTCGCAGCGTCGCGCAAATAATCAGGACAATGCAACTCAGGAATGTTATAGGAATGCTGGCGGTGCATATTTATGACCTTCAGCATAGCATCTCTATTCTCGCCAAACCGCTCAAACGGTCCCTTTACTGACGCTATTTCCGCGCTGGCTAAGTAGCCTGCTGCGGTCATTATAGCGCTTACCGCCGCAGCTATCACCCTGGCCGGGTCGGAATCATAACCAAGCGCCAGACTCATAACAAAAGAGCCCAGATTCGCATAACCGAGGCCGAGCGGACGAAAGCGATGACTGTTGGCGGTAATCAACTCATCCGGATAACTGCCGTTGTCAACCAGTATCTCCTGAGCAATAATGAATATCCTGACCGCCTTCTTAAAACCGGTAACGTCAAATGAACCGTCTTCCTTGCGGAACTTCATAAGATTCAGCGAGGCCAGATTACAGGCTGAATCGTCGATGAACATATACTCGCTGCACGGGTTTGACGCGTTAATCGGCCCCGAATTCGGACAAGTGTGCCAGCGATTTATTGTGCTGTGATACTGCAGGCCCGGGTCGCCGCAAATCCGCGTACCTTCGGCAATAAGCTCCATAAGCTCGCGAGCAGAATATTCGCCCACCTTCTCGCCCGTTGTAACAGCATACGTGGCCCATTTGTCACCCTTCTCCACCGCCTGCATAAACTCATCGGTAACACGTACCGATAAGTTCGAATTCTGGAACATCACACTATCGTACGCCTGGCCGTTGTGCTCACCATTGTAGCCGGCCTCAATAAGGGCCCATGCCTTTTTCTCTTCCTCGGTCTTGCAGGTAATAAACTCCTTAATATCCGGATGCTCGACCTTCAGTGACTGCATCTTGGCTGCGCGGCGGGTTTTCCCGCCCGACTTGATTACCGCTGCTATCTGGTCATAGACCCTCATAAAACTCAACGGCCCGGACGGCTTGCCGCCGCCAGAAAGCTTCTCTTTGCTGCTTCGAAGGGTCGAAAGGTCTGTCCCCGTACCAGAACCGTGCTTGAAAAGCATCGCCTCACTTGCCGCAAGGCGCATTATATCCTCCATCGAATCCTTGACCGACTGGATAAAACAGGCTGAAGCCTGCGGATATTCATAGCTATTATTGCATACAACAGCTTTCTTGTGCCGACTGTCCCAGCGGAAATTGTGTTTGCTGCCCGCAACACCACAGACATCAAAAAGACCCACATTGAACCATACCGGCGAATTGAACGCCCCATACTGGTTCACGCACAGCCATGTCAGCTCATTGTAGAAGTTCTCAGCATCTTCATCGCTGGCGAAATAGCCGTCCCTTTTACCCCTCTCAGCGATAGTCCGGCAGACACGATGCACAAGCTGCTTTACCGAATGCTCCCGCTGGTCCGACTCGATATCACCGTAAAAGTATTTGCTCGCCACAACCTTCGTTGCCAGTTGGCTCCACGTGGTCGGAACCTCGATTGTTTTCTGCTCGAAAATCGTCTGGCCGTTGTCATCCAGAATCCTGGCGGAGCGAACCTCCCACTCGAGCTGGTCAAATGGATGGACCCCTGCAGCAGAAAAGAATTGCCCTACTCTCAAGCCCTTCGGGTCGGCAACCTGCTTGGCCGTTTCGGGGCGGCTTCGATGGCCCTTAAAAGAATTTTTGGGATTATGTCGCTGAGACATTTGGAAGCCTCCATGCTATAATTATACACAATATATAGTAAAAGTGCAACAAAAAAAACAATATATAGTTGGGAGTCCGAAAAGACCAACGCGATGGAAGTGTATTCGATTTAGCCCCCGGCTGCAAAGGCAAAAACCGGATTTTTTCCCAAATTTCCTAACTTTTTCCTTAGTCCTTGTGGTAATTGAACCTATGAGTGAAATTTTTTCACGAAGGCCATTATGTTTTAAACAATTTCACGATGATGTTAAGATAATGATATGTCAGCCAAACTCGAAAACAAATTCGAGGCAATTCGCCGGCAAGTAAAGGACTTTCCAACAGGCCCCGGCCTTTATTTTATGAAGGGGACAAAAGACAAGGTCCTGTATATCGGCAAGGCCAAGAACCTGCGCTCGCGGGTAGCCAGTTATTTTCAGCCGGCGAGTGACATTGCCGAATCCCGCGGGCCAAAAATAGCCGAGATGCTTACAAAGGTCGAAGCTGTCGATTATCTCGAAACCGACACCGAGGTGGACGCGATGCTAAAAGAGGCCCGGCTGATAAAGGACATCCACCCGCCTTACAATACCGACCTTGTCGACGACAAGACGTTTCCTTATCTGGAGATTACCACATCCGACGATTTCCCCGGCATTTATATTACCCGTAAACCCCGCACGAGCGGCAGTCGGCTGTTCGGGCCGTTCGCTGGCGCGAAAGACCTGCGGGCCGTTTTTGTCGAACTGCAGAAAATATTCAAGTTTCGAAGCTGCAATCTCGACATCCGCGATGATGACGATAAACGCAGGTTCTTTCGGCCCTGTATCCTCTACAACATAAGGCAGTGTACCGCACCCTGCGGGGCAAAAATCGAAAAGTCGCAGTACAGAAACATCATCAAAGACCTGATTAAATTCTTGCAGTCAAAACGCTCGACTATTCTTCGACAATTGAAAAGGCAGATGAACGAGGCGTCATCGGCGATGGATTATGAAAAGGCGGCGATGTTTCGCGACCGCATCCGGCTGATTAAGCGTCTCGACCGCCGAGGCAGCCCCGACGAAGACATCCAGCCGGAAGTCTTCGCTGCAGAACCAACTCAGGCACTCGAAAAACTGCAGAAAATACTGCAGAAAGCTGAACCGGTCAGAATCATTGAGGGTATCGACGTCGCAAATATCAGCGGGGCTGAATCGGTCGGCTCATTAGTCAAATTCATCGACGGAAGACCGTTCAAAAGCGGCTACCGACGCTTCAAAATAAAGACCGTCAAAGGTATCGACGACTATGCTATGATAGCCGAGGTCGTCAAGCGAAGATACAAATATGCCTTGGCCGGTGAAGAACTCTGGCCTGACCTTGTCTTAATCGACGGCGGCCTCGGTCATCTGAGAGCTGCTGAAAAAGCATTCAAAAAAATGAATGCGCCGATTCCTAAAATTGCCGCCATCGCCAAAAAACAAGAAGAAATCTTCTTACAAGACAGCAACAAGCCGTTGAAACTGCCCAGAACTTCGCCGACTCTCAAGCTGCTTCAGTACGTCCGTGACGAAGCGCACCGTTTCGCCCAGCATTATTTCCACATCCTGCGAAAAAAGAAAATGCTGAACAAAAAGTAAAACATACCCGGAAGGGGTAGCGCCTGCCATAAAATCGGGAAATTTGTCTTGCAGTTTTTCGCGTAAACGCCAGAATAATCGACATCGTATTCGCCGGATATCCTTCCGTGGCAGAAATATCAAACTACCAGCCGCAGATTGAAAAAAGGGGTTGAAAATGGAAATTCAAAAGGTTCTGGAGCAGGTTAAAAAAGATGACATAAAATTCATCACGCTGCAATTCACCGATTTACTGGGCGTTCCAAAGGAGGTCATCATACCGGTCGAAAAACTGGAGGATGCATTAGCCGACGGTGTCTGGTTCGACGGCTCCAGCGTCGAAGGCTTCGCAAGGATTCAGGAAAGCGATTTGTTCCTGAAGCCGGACCAGGCAACTTACGCCGTTGTGCCCTGGCTGGCTGAAGACGGCAGGACAGCACGGTTTATATGCGATATCTATGGCTCGGACGGCAAGCCAGCCGAAGGCGACCCGCGATACATCCTCAGACGAGCTGTCGCTGAGGCGGCAAAAGAAGGCTTTGACTATCACGTGGGCCCTGAGCCGGAATTCTATTTGTTCAAAATCAACGAAGAAAACAGGACCAGCCCCTTGGACCTCAGCAGTTATTTCGACCTTTCCTCTCACGAGGGATATAAGGCGATAAAAAAAATAGTAGCGGCACTGGAGAATTTCGGGATTCAGGTTGAGATGTCTCATCATGAGGTTGGTCAGGGACAATACGAAATAGATTTCCGATACGGCTCGTGCCTTGATATAGCAGACAAGGTGCTGACGCTCAAGTACTGCGCAAAAAAAATCGCTCAGATGCACAATCTGCACGCGACATTTATGCCGAAACCGATAATGGGCGCAGCCGGTTCCGGAATGCACGTTCATCAGAGCCTGTTCGACATTAAAGCAAAACGAAATGTGTTTTTTGATAAAGCAGAGAGATATAACCTGTCGAAAATCGCCCGTTCGTTTTTAGCCGGTCAGATTAAACATATCAACGCGATGTGTGCAATTTTGTGTCCGACGGTGAATTCCTATAAGCGGTTAGTCAGCGGGTTCGAGGCGCCGGTATATGTTACCTGGGCGGCGATGAACCGCTCCGCACTTTTGCGGATACCAAAATGGTTCAAGGCCAAAACCGAGGCTGCGAGGATTGAGCTTAGATGTCCGGACCCCGCCTGCAATCCGTATCTGGCTTTTGCAGTTATGCTGAAGGCAGGCCTCGATGGGATTAAGAATAATCTGCAGCCGCCTGAGCCGGTTGAAGAAAATATCTATAGTCTCGAAGATAAAGACCTTGCAGAAAAAAATATCGCCGTCCTGCCTGGCTCACTCAGTCAGGCTATTGATGAGCTGAATAAGGACATCATTCTGCAGAATGTTCTCGGAAAACATTTATTTGAAAGATACGTTGATGTAAAAACAAGAGAGTGGGACGAGTTCAAAAAGCAGGTTACTGACTGGGAAATTGAAACATATCTGGACACTTTCTGAATTCCTACGCTACAGATTTACCGGTATTCCGCGGTCAGCGAGATATTGTTTCATTTGCCTTATTGTGTAGTTTTCAAAGTGTGTGATTGAGGCCATAAGGACGGCATCTGCACCGCCGACGACAATGGCATCGTAGAGGTGGTCGAGTGTGCCGGCCCCGCCGGATGCGATTACGGGGATATCAACGGCGTCAGTAACAGCTTTATTTAATTCATTATCGTAACCTGTTTTTGTACCATCGGCGTCCATCGAAGTCAGCAGGATTTCACCGGCACCCAGCTTCTCGCCTTTAGCAGCCCATTCGACCACATCAATATCTGTCGCCTGCGAGCCGGCTTTTACGCAGACCTGCCAATGGCCTTTTCTGTCTTTCGAGCGGCGGGCGTCAATGGCCAGCACCACACACTGATTTCCAAATCGCTGGGCGGCTTCGGTGAGTAAATCCGGATTTTCAACGGCAGCGGTATTTACCGAGACCTTTTCAGCGCCGCTCCTGAGGAGCTCATCGATTTGTTCAACGGTTTGAACGCCGCCCCCTACCGTAAATGGTATGAAAACTTTTTCAGCAACTTTTTCAACGAGCTCGACAATCGTTTTTCTAAAGCGAATCGTGGCAGTGATATCGAGAAAAACCAGCTCATCGGCCCCCTCGTCGCTGTATCTTGCGCCGAGTTCGACGGGGTCGCCGGCGTCACGCAGGTTCAGAAATTTGACACCCTTAACCACGCGGTTATCTTTAACGTCAAGACAGGGGATGATTCTCTTGGTCAGCATCAGCGATTTTCCCCTTTGCAGATTTCAGCAAAATTTTTCAGCAGCTTAAGGCCGGCCTTTCCGCTCTTTTCCGGATGAAACTGCGTGCCGTAAATGTTCTGCTTCTGGACCGCGGCCGGCAAATTGAAGCCGTAGTCGGTGTAGGCGATTTTGGCTTTACTGTCGGTAACATCCGCATAAAAAGAATGCGCAAAATAAAAATGTTTTTGCGCCGGCAGTCCCGCAAAAAGGTCGATATCTGCCGGCAGATTTACGAGGTTCCAGCCCATGTGTGGAATCACCCGCCCCGCAGGAATCGGCACGACATCGCCGCCGACCAGACCAAGTCCAAAATGGGTGCCGTACTCAGTACTCCTGTCAAAAAGCAACTGGTGGCCTACACAGATACCTAAAAGCGGTTTGCCGCTGGAGGCGGCGTCTTTTATCGGCTTAGCCAAATCACCTAAAGCATTGACCGCATAACCGAAGGCAGCCACACCGGGCAAAACAAGTCCGCAGGCACTTTCAATATCGCGAATCGCCCGGCTAAGCTTCACGTCGCAGCCTATGTGCACAAACGCATTACAGACGCTCCTGACGTTTCCCACGTTGTAGTCGATAACAACTATCATAATTCTGTTGACGATTGACTACTCAGTATTTATCATCAGAAAATCAGAATCCTGCAAAAACCCCAAACAATGATAGATAGTGAATCGTAAAGAGTAAATAACAAACTTGTAGTGAGCTTGCCGAACCTATGTGTGGAATAGTCGCTTATCTTGGTAAAAAAGCTGCCCAGCCGATTCTCATAGAAGGGTTAAAGCGGCTGGAGTACCGCGGATACGATTCAGCCGGCGTGGCGCTGCTCGGCGAAGGTGCGATAAAAATTAAAAAAACCAGCGGCAGAATCAGCGCCCTCGAAAAAATCCTCGACGAGCCGAAAAGCGGCGATGTGCTCGGTATAGGGCACACACGCTGGGCTACGCACGGTGAGCCGAACACCATCAACGCACATCCCCATCCGGATTACACCGGCAAAATAGCTGTTGTTCATAACGGCATCATTGAGAACTACAACACGCTGAAAACCTGGCTGCAAAACGAGGGCGCCACGTTTGTAAGCGAAACCGATACGGAGGTAATATCAAACCTCATCGGCTACTTCTACACCAAAGGTGATGGCGGCAGACAGAAAAGGCGGCCGGACGGCCAGAATAAATTCGAGTGGGCGGTTCAGCGCGCTCTCGCAGAGCTGCACGGCACTTATGGGCTCGCAATTGTTTGCGCGGACTTTCCGCAGACCCTTATCGGTGCGAAGAATGGAAGCCCCCTCATTTTAGGTGTGGGCGACAATGAATACATCCTCGCATCAGACGCCGCCGCGATTGTAGAGCATACGACGCAGGCAATATACCTCTCCGATAATGAAATGGTTACCATCAGTCCGGAGGGATTTTACACCAAGACGATTGACAATATTACTGTGGCGAAAGAGCTGGAGGAGATCGAGTTCTCATTAAACCAAATCGAACTGGACGGCTTCCCACATCATATGCTGAAAGAGATTTTCGAGCAGCCGAGGGTCTTGAGCACCTGTATGGGAGGTCGAATCGATACGCGAAACGGCAAAATCATACTCGGAGGCGTATCTTCTCATCTGCGTGAATTGACGCGCGCCAAGCGGCTTATTCTGACGGCTTGTGGGACGGCTTTCCACGCCGCTTTGGTCGGCGAGTTTTTGTTTGAGCAGCTCTCGCGTATCCCGGCCGAGACCGAATACGCCAGCGAATTCCGATACCGCAACCCCATCATCGAAGATGGAACGGTGGTTATATCGATAAGCCAATCAGGTGAGACCGCCGATACCCTCGCAGCGGTCGAGCAGGCAAAAGAACGAGGGGCGGTTGTGTTAGGAATTGTCAACGCCGTTGGCTCATCGATTGCGCGGACAACTGACGCAGGGATATATCTGCACGTAGGCCCGGAGATAGGGGTGGCCAGCACAAAGGCATTCACCGCCCAGGTGGCGGTATTGACAATGCTGGCGATTGAACTGGGCAGAAGAAGACTTATAAGCAGCAACGAAACCAGCCGATTTATGGATGAACTTTTGCAGATACCGGAAAAGATAAGCCAAATACTGGAACAGTCCGACCATATCAAAAAAATCGCACAAGCAAATATCGACAGGAACAACTGGCTCTTCTTGGGTCGAGGGTTTAATTATCCAGTTGCTCTCGAAGGAGCACTGAAGCTCAAAGAGATAAGCTATATCCACGCTGAAGGCCTGCCCGCTGCCGAGATGAAGCACGGCCCAATCGCTTTGATTGTCGACGGTATGCCGGCGGTTTTCATCGCTACAGCCGGGCCCCAGTACGACAAAATTATGGGCAACATCGAAGAGGTGCGGGCGAGAGGCGGAAAAATTATAGTCGTGGCTACTGAGGGCGACAAAAATATCAAACAAAAGGCAGACCACCTAATCAGCGTTCCGGATGCGCCGGAGTTTCTCCAGCCAATGCTGACGGTGGTTCCGCTGCAGCTTTTGGCCTATCACGCCGCTGTTCTGCGCGGCCACGACGTTGACAAGCCGCGAAACCTCGCTAAAAGCGTTACGGTTGAATAAGAACCATATTGGTAGTGGAGTATGAAAACCAAACGAAAGAAACTGGTGGGGAACTTCTATACCCCCAGGCCGGCACCGAAAACGTCCGGATGTGGTTTTACTCTTATCGAACTGCTTGTCGTCATCGCTATTACCGCACTTTTGCTTTCGACACTTATGCCGTCACTGTCCAGGGCCAGGTCCATAGCGTATCGGCTGAGATGTGCTTCGAACCTGAAACAAATCGGCGTGGCCGTGCATCTATATCTGGAAGGAAATGAAGACTTCTACCCCTGTGATGCCAACGACCCGCTTTACACGGACCCAGACACAGGCCAGAAAATTTGGCTATGGATGGGACGTGGCTGGCGTTCGTTTGTCGAACCTTATCTGAGCGGCAATATCGACGCAAACAACCCCTCGGTTTTATTCTGCCCACAAGACCGAACAGCACCGGAAAAATACGAGTCCACCAGTTACTCCTACTCGATGGCCTTCTACCATAGTCCCGAAGACATCGACACCCTGAATTATATCACAGACCAATACGGTGCAACTTCTCCCGCGCCGTGTACACCGCAAAAATGGCTTAATGTGAAAAAGCCGGACGGTAAAATCCTCATCGGAGAATGGACAAGCAATCACTCGAGGGTCAACAAAGACGAAGATAAAGGATGGTGGTGCTCTAAGGGAAGCCGAAATTATCTATTCGCCGACGGACAGGTACAATTCATAAAGGCTGAGAATATCCGCCCCGCCCGCGACGGTTGTCCGAACCCAAACCTGACAATCCACGGCATCAGTGGTATTGACTGGCCAAAGTAGTAGTCGGCGCCAACCAACACCAAAAACCATCAAAATAAAACCCCACGAGGATTCAGGACTCGGCTAAACCCGGCTCTCAAGAGAAAGACGTAGTTTAACATCCCCCCGTTTTGGAAGTCAGCCCACATCACAACCGAAGAACCGCTTGTCTCCTGCCCACGGTGGCGCGGCCCCTGGCGAAATCTCCATCCGCGCCACTTCCGAGAGCATCAAACGATGCACTTTACGCAACAGCTTTCTTTCTAAACAGGAAGAGAATGATGCCCAGAGCTATCAAACCAACAAGCCCGTTTTGGCCGAGACTGCCAATCAACGCCGTCAGGTTGGTAACAACGGTACCAAAGAAAGGAACCGATTGGCCAAAGAGGATTTCAACCGCAATCCCAAGGGCAATCAACAACAGAGCAATCTCAGTAACTTCACCAAGCCATTTTTTTGTTTCTTCCAGAATACGCATTGTTTACTCTCCTAAAACATTAACCATAAAACACTACAAAATCACATACGTCCTGGTTTTCTTATTCGGCTTACGTTTTCAGATTACTTTAGTATTTATCCTAAAATACCAAAACATATCATCCATCCAAAAATTTCATTTATTTAGTCTATTAAGGAAAAACACTCCAAAGCCGCCTTTTCAGTATTGAAAACCACAACTGAACAACCACGCTGGGGTACAGACCACCCATCGAGAAATCCGCTGACAATTTTTCGCGGCTTCTGCCATGCACTCAACATGCTAAACCCAAGTTTGCGAAAAATTGCAGAGACATCCTGAACCATAAGACACAAAAAAATTAGAACATATACAGGGGCTAACGGTATGGTACTCATCTGCACCCCAGATTTGGTAATTCTAAGCGCTTTTGTGTTAAAATGGGTACTTTTTGCTTGACTTAAAATGTCAAAATGGGTTATACTGTAGTTATGCTTGGAAGTACTGCTGACTTTTTTTTGCGAATGATATTCATCGCAGCACTTTGGGGCTTCATCTGGCGAGTTGTAGAGCCCAAGACATGGCGCCTGCGAATACTAAGAGCGGTACTACTGCTGCTGTGCCTTACCGCCATTCTGGCTATGCTAAGAATTACCGGCCACTGAACCACCCCCCAAAAACCTCGTCCCACGTCTTGATTCTATCGCCAGCATCTATCCTGTAACACCCGCACACCACACCAGGCAGCAGCGCCGTGGGCAGTTTTAGCCCATTTTCGACGCCGAAATCCACAAGTCTCTCCCAAAAAAATTTATTCTTCGGATTTTTTGGAAATCCCAAAATATAATTTATAGTTTACCAGGGTAGTGGCAAACATAGATGGCCGCATCTTTGAAGAAATAACGATGGATTTACCTCTCTCCTCTTCTAGGGAGACGGACTGGCCAGTCAAGACAAATTGTATGGGGGGCCGCGTCTCCCACTTTTTTTGCGCCGCTTTTATCGCATTTTCTTAACCGCCATCTCACCACCTGCCGTTCCATTTTTATCCGCCGAAGACAGACTTCCACTAATCCACAAATCTTGACACAGCTGTTTCAAACTGGGACAATCGTCGGCAAAGATGAAAATTAAGGGGTAAAGTGAAAATGAAAAATACAATTTTTCTTGTGGCAATGGCTTGTTTGCTCGCCGGCTGTGTCGGTAATAATACCAATCCTGATTTTAAAGCGGCGGTGCAGGGCGATAAGGCGTGTCCGCCTTTAAAGGTGGATGTAAAATCAGACCCGAATGAACCGAATCTGTCCGTAATAATAAAAACGCAAGGCGATAACGCGTTGCCTGTAAAGATGAAATCGAGTTTGGCTATTTGGATAGCAAGCCTTGCGGCCTTTTTTACCCTTTTGTCTGCTGGCGGTGCTTGGCGGGCTGCTTCTAACACCAAAAAAACCGCGGAAGGACGGTTATTTGTGGAACTAACGCGAGAGTATGTTTCTGATGAAATGGGAAAAGGAATAAAGGAACTAAATGACTGGTGGGAGAAAAAGGGCGGAGCATTTAAGAAGATGGAAGAATGGCAAGAGTGGATTAATGTTGAATTAACGGAGAAGCAGCGTGAGAAAGAGGCCGAAGAAATACTAAAAAGATTTGGCGATAAATTACCACTAATAAGTAAGGTAGCCATTTATTTTTTGACAACACTCCAATTGTATAAATCCGGATATGTGAGCAGAAAGTTTGCCAGAAGCATATGCGATATTACCAGAATAACAGATGGTGTAGAGTATTCTATGGAACTTTTTATTTGGGCAAATGGAGGTGGGAATAAAAAAGTCGAAAAGTTTAGGAATGAACTTAGAAAAATAAGGCATATTGAAGGTGCGTAAGTATCAAACGGAGAGTTTGTTTGCCTCGGAAAATGTTAAGCAAGAACAATGTCACCATATTATCCGGGTCGCGTTCGAGGCGGGCGTTGATAATGAATTCGATTATCTTGTGCCGGATGAGCTTTGGCCAATCAGGACAGGGCAAAGAGTTGAGGCACCATTCGGCAGAAAAGATACGCTGCAAATCGGCTTTTGCGTGAAAGCTGATATCGGCTACAAAGAAATACAGGGAAAATTTAAGCTCAAAAAAATCGTCAGAATAATTGACAAGGAACCTCTGCTGGATGAGCAGCTTATGGAATCAGCCCGGTGGATTAGCAGCTACTACGTCTGCCCGCTCGGACAGGTGCTGGGGGCGATAGTCCCAGCGGCAGTAAAAAAAGGAGCAGGCGTTAAAACCGAAAAGCATATCTATCTTTCAACAACCCCCGAAACTTTTGAACAGACCGTCAAACAACTAAAAAGTGCTACGCAAAAGAAAATAGTCAGACTCCTGCAGGAAAAGGCCGCCTTTGACCCGCAGACGACTTTGGAGCTGCAGGGCGTCTTGGCAACTGTCGGCTGTACGAGTGCACCTGTAAAAAAACTCACCGAGCACGGCATTATTAAAATAACCCAAAAGACAACTCTGAAATCCCTGCCTGCCATTCCGGAAGGAATGACGATACGAACAGAAAAAGTTACCCTCAACGACGACCAGCGAAAAGCCCTCGCAGCCATAGACAGCAGGACAGATTCGGGCACATTCAGCGTAACAGTTCTGCACGGCGTTACCGACAGCGGCAAGACCGAACTATATATACGGGCGATTGAAAAAGCTCTGCAAAGGAAAAAGACCGCTATCATTATGCTGCCGGAAATCGCTCTTACAACACAGACAATTCAGCGCTTCAGTGCAAGGTTCGACAAAATTGCCGTAATGCATTCGGGCCTGACCGCTGTTCAGCGCAACAGCCAGTGGCAGCAGATAAAAGCAGGCGAGGCAAGCGTTGTAATTGGCGCTCGCTCGGCGGTCTTTGCGCCGGTAGACCGGCTCGGCCTTATAGTCGTCGATGAAGAGCATGAGCCAAGCTACAAACAGGACACAACCCCGCGATATAACGGCAGAGACGTAGCAATAAAGCGGGCACAGCTGGCAAACGCACACTGCATCCTCGGAAGTGCGACACCATCTCTGGAAACCCTCGCAAACTGCCACAGCAAAAAGTATTTTAATCTGGTGCATCTGCCGAAAAGAGTTATGGACCTGCCGATGCCGGAGATGAAGCTCGTTGACATGCGGCAGCAGTACTCGACGCAAAAAGGTGTTACTCTGATAAGCGAACCGCTGGCGGAATGTCTAAGAGAGGTCCTCGCAAAAAAAGAGCAGGCGATTCTACTTTTGAACCGGCGAGGCTACAGTAACTTCATATTCTGTCCCGCCTGCAAACACATACTGCACTGCCGAAACTGCGATGTAACGCTTACCTTCCACAAAAGCAGCCTCCCGCAGGTTAAACGCGTTCAAACGCTGATGGGTAAACTCATGGATTACGGCTATGCGCTGTGCCATTACTGCGGGGCCCAGACGCTGGTGCCGCAGAAGTGCCCATTGTGCGGTAAAGGTATGGCAATGATTGGATTAGGCTCACAGCGACTCGAAGAAGAATTGCGCAAAAAATTCCCCCAGGCTCGCGTCGCGAGGGTCGACAGCGATTCGATGGCAGGTGCTGACTATTACCGACTCCTGCGGGACTTCAGCCTCGGCCGAATTGATGTATTGGCCGGCACGCAGATGTTGGCCAAGGGCCTGCATTTTCCGAACGTAACATTAGTTGGGATAATCAGCGCCGACACCTGTTTGTATCTGCCGGATTTCAGAAGCAATGAGCGGACATTTCAACTGATTTCGCAGGTAGCAGGCCGAGCGGGACGCTCCGCCAAAAAAGGCACCGTCTTTGTTCAGACATTCCTGCCGGACCAGCCCGCGATACGGTTCGCACTGGCCGGAGATTTCGAAGGATTTGTCAAAGAGGAATTGAAGCATCGAAAAAGCTGCAATTTGCCGCCGTTTTGGCGGCTGGCGTCTGTCAATATGCGCGATAGAAATTTTGAAAAGCTCGAGGCAGCTTCTAAAACTATGCGAGAAAAAATCGACGGTATTGTCAAGCAGGAAAATCTAAAGGCGCTTGTCCGAGGGCCTATGCCGGCGACGATAAGTCGAATCCAGCGATTCCACCGGCTGCAGATAATCATCCAGGCCCCCCAGGCACAGACTATGATGAAGTTATTCACTCGCTTGCGCTCCGCACCCGCTATTCGACCTGCCGTCAAGGTCGCCGTCGACATGGACCCCGTCAATCTGTTGTAACTTGCAAATCCACCGCCGATATGCTAAATGTATGTTTTACCGGGGTGTAGCTCAGTTTGGCTAGAGCGCTTGGTTCGGGACCAAGAGGTCGCTGGTTCGAATCCAGTCACCCCGATTTCGAGCGGCTTGGCCGCTCAAAATAGAGCAGGTGAACAGGTGATAATTGCCGGTCAATTCACCTGCGGTTTACTATCTACATTCTACTTTTAAAAATTCATGTCTAGGCATACGAAAAAATATGGGCGGGTTTTAACCAAAAAATGGCTGGTGAGAGGAATTATTGCTGCTGTAGTTATATTTTCTGTGGTTAAAGCTATCCATTTTTTTACCGCTAAACCTGTACCGAAGATAAATTATGTGGCGGTACTTAACGAATTAACCTGCCATGGCGATTGTGCAAATTCCGCCGATGACCCAAATAATGCATATAGGGAATATGAAAATGCATTTGATTATTTTGTGGAGTTTCCCAGAGTTCTTCGAGATATCCCCTACATAGACTGGCCGGGCGATTTTAATGAGGTTCAGCAAAAACGACTTGAGAGTTGGCTGGTATTGAACGAAGTCAGCTTGGAGGCATTTCACAAGGCCGTGCAGAAGCCCTATTACCGGCGGCACCGCTACTCAGGTGATGGCAGTATGATGGGCATCCGGCTTGATGGATTATCACAATTGAAATATCTCGCTGAGGCGGCGTGCTGGCAGGCAAAATGTCAGGCATGGCAGGGAAATTATCAAAAAGCATTTGAAATTATTCTCGACTGTTACAAAGCAGGCCAGCAGATTACCAATGGAAGAAGAATGCTGATGGAAACGCTTTTCGGATGTAACCTGAAAAGGCAAAGTCTTGCAGCCGGTTTTTTGATTTTATCTCAGAGTAATATTGACAGCCGGTCCCTCAATATTTTCCAGCAGCGATTGGAAGAACTTGTTAAAAACGATTCGACAAAAATAGACTTCGAAATCGAAAAACTTTTCCTTTACGATATTGTCCAGCGAATGTTCCATCAGAATAAAAGTGACGATGGGAAACTTGCGTTTCGCTATTTTGGCAGCTTTGACTGTTTGTGCGAAGATGAAAAATATCGGATGCTTCGTTATATATTCAATTGCTTCTTTGGACCAACCAGCAGTGAAATGAAGCAGAAAATCAACAAATACCTAAACGGCTTTGAATCCGTAGCTATGTTGACACCGTACCAGGTTTTTTCAAACACTCCGCAATATTTTGAAGAGCTCGAATCGGAACGAAAAAAGGATTTGCTCCTCGACTTGGTGGCAACGGGTTATAGCAACTGCCTGTCAAATCTGTATGAAACCAGATTGCACGCCGAATCGCTTATTACGGTCTTGGGAATTTTACGGTTCAAAAACAACTTTGGTCGTTTACCGGAAAATCTGGAAGAATTGAAAAAGAAAAACTATAGCAACGAAATTTGTCTCGACCCTTTCAGCGACAAGACTTTGATTTATAAACTGCTCGACGGCGATTTTACGCTATACAGCGTGGGCAGAAATTTCAAAGATGACAAGGGGGAACCTGGTTTCAGGCCGAGCATTTATCCAGCGTCTTGTTTCCCATTGGCTCAAGGGGGCGACGACATAGTGTTTTGGCCGGTAAAAACCTCGTACGCTTTTTATAAAGCCCGGCGCGCTTATTATGAGGAAAACAGGGATAAACTCAGAATGCCTACCCGGTTTTTGCCCACTAAAAGCGGCCAAAAATCAGCGCAGTAGAGCGTCGATAAGTAGAAAGTAAAACAAAAAACATCCGCTAACACCGCAGACGGAAAAAGGTCCTCGTCGTAGCAGTTACCTTTTGTGCAAAATCAGCCAAATCCATCCGCTTTAATTGGGCCAAACACCTTGCGGTGTGAATCATAAGGGCCGGCTCGCTTATTTTCTGTTTTCGCATAGGCTCAGGCGACATATACGGAGCATCCGTCTCAATCATCAACCTGTCTAAAGGAACAACCTCAGCGGCTCGTCTTGTTTTTTCAGCGTTCTTGAACGTAACCACGCCTGTAAAAGAAATATAAAAACCACTGTCTAAAACTATTTTTGCCTGCTCGGCTGAGCCGGAAAAACAATGAAAAACCACCCCTTTCAAACCTGAACCGTACTTATCTAAAATCTCAATCGTCTCGTCAAATGCCTCCCTCGAATGAATTATGACAGGCAGCTTCAATTCGGCTGCAATTTCCAGGTGTTTTATGAAACAATCCCGCTGCTGCTGCGGCGTCGAAAAATCGTAATGAAAATCCAGCCCCGTTTCCCCGATTGCAACGACCTTTTTATTCCCGGCAAGCTGCTTTAGTTCGCTGATTGTTTTGTCATCTGCCGTGCGTGCCTCGTGCGGATGAATCCCGACAGCGGCGTACATATTTTCGTACCTTCCTGCTAACTCCACCGCCTTTCGGCTGTCGGCTAAATCAGTCCCCACCGTTATCCACCCCACCACCCCCGCGGCGATACTTCGCTCAACTAACCCCTCAACGTCGCCGCCAAACTGCTCAAATGTCAAATGGCAATGTGTATCAATCAGTTCCATAGTTACGGTACAAAGGCTCTCTCGTAATGTCTTATCTGAGGCCGGCCTTTTTGGCCGAGGACTATTGTAACGACATCAAAGCGAAATGGGCGATTTTCTATATTATGGGTTGCAAGAAAATACCGGGCGGTGCGGGCTAATTTGGCTTTCTTGGCGGCTGTGACAGATGATTCGACAGAGCCAAAACTTTCATCCGCCCTCGTCCTTACCTCGACAAAAACAATGCCCCCGTCGTTGTCAACCATAACCAGGTCGATTTCGCCGGTCTTGCAGGAGAAGTTGCGCGCCAGCTTCCGAAAGCCTTTGCTTTTTAGTAACTTCTCGCAGCGTCTCTCGCCCCATCGGCCGAGCAGTCCACTATTGGCCAGTAGCCTGCGTCTGTTGAACAGCCAATCCATTGTAATTGATTACTGATAATCGATAATTGGAAAAGGGAACAAAAAATAATCAATAATCATTGAGAGATGGTATGCTCGCTGTAGCGGTGTTCCAGCTTGACCGCTTTGCCGGTTCGTTTGCGAAGGTAATAGAGCTTCGCACGCTTTGCTTTTCCGCTTCGAATCGGTTTGACATCGAGGACATTAGGTGAATGAAGCGGGAATATGCGCTCGACGCCCTCATCACCTATGATTCGCCGAACCGTGAAGGTCTCGCTCATGCCGCGACCCCTGCGTGCGATTACCGTGCCGCTGAAAATCTGTGTGCGCTCCTTATCGCCCTCTTTTATCTTCATGTGCACATCGACCACATCTCCCACCTCAAAATGCGGTATGTCTTTCCTGAGGCTTTTGCTCTCAACAGCGTTCAACAACTGGTCTTTCACCGATTCAGCTCCCGTTTAGTTCATAGTTCGTATTGATAGTTTAGCGTTGGCAGTATATCCGGCTTTACGCTGTAGTACAAGGGTTTTTTCAGGAGTTGTTTTTCAGCAGGTCTGGCCGGTGCTTTTTTGTTCGCTCCACTGCCATTTGGCGTCGCCACTGCGCGATTTTTTTGTGGTCGCCGCTTAAAAGGACATCCGGCACCTTCATTCCGCGAAAAACTTCCGGCCGGGTATACTGGGGATATTCGAGCAGGCCTTCACTAAAGGATTCGTCGCTGGCTGAACCTTCATCGCCGAGGGCACCTGCCAATAACCTGACCACCGCATCAATGATGACCATAGCAGCCAGCTCTCCGCCGCTCAAAACGAAATCACCTGTCGAGATTTGCTCGGCACCGAGGCCTTCGCGGATTCGCTCATCGAATCCTTCGTATCTGCCGGCGATTAAAATCAGCCGCTTCTCCCCGCTCAATTCAGCCGCTTTTTTCTGGTCGAACTTTTGACCCTGCGGCGTTAGCAGGATAACCCGTCCTTTTTCAGGCGAAAGTTTTTCAACATACTCAAAGCAGTCGAAAACAGGGCCCGGCATCATCACCATACCCGGCCCGCCGCCGTATGGCTTATCATCGACCTTCCTGTATTTGTCCCTCGCGAAGTCGCGTATGTTCGTCAAGACTATTTCGACTATATTGGATTCCTGCGCCCTTTTCAGTATCGAGTAGCTTAGGGGTGATTCAAACATCTCCGGGAAAAGCGTAAGTACATCAATTCTCATTGCTGTTTCTTATCTTCACCACCCGAAGCTTCCTGTTGCTCTTTCGCCTGCCCTTCAGGGGCCTGCGGCTCAGGTTTGGTTTCGGCTTCTTTTCTGGCTTCTGCTCTTTCCTTGGCCTCGACGGCAGCCTTTGCTTTTGCCTGTTCAGCTTCGGCCTTAGCTTTTTCTTCAGCCTCGGCTTTTGCCTGTTCAGCTTCAGCCCCTTTAGCCGCTGCGGCAGCCTTTTCGATGGCCTCTCTTTCGGCTTTCGTGAACGGCCCGCCTTTGGCACGAACAGCAGTCCTGGCTCTCGACCTGCGAGCAACCCTTTCCTCAGCACATTTAGTCTTGATGCCCAGCCGAAGCAGGATTTCTGAAACCGTCTCGCTCGGTATCGCCCCCTTATCGAGCCAGTATTTGACTCGTTCGGTGTCGAGCACTATTTGCTTGTCCTTGTTCTTTTCGATGGGGTCATAGTGGCCGAGCTTTTCGAGGATTCTACCGTCCCGCGGCGTGCGGGATTCAACAGCATTGATTCTGAAGAACGGCTTGTGCCGCCTGCCTATTCGCGTCATTCTCAACTTTACCGCCATAACCTTTCCTTTCTTTAATGCTTTATAATCAATTTCTGCCGTACCAATTGCTCACTATCAACGGCTCAAACCCAATTTTCAGTCCGGGCATCGCGACACTCACAATTGGTGCGGCAAAACACGTTTCAAAGTACATTCAAGCCTTTACCGCTTTGGGCGGTGGAAACCCGTCTCCATCCCGGCTACAGCTAAACTTCACTGCTCACGCTTTTCTGTCTGACCGAAGCGATTTGGCTGCTGCCCAAAGGTGCGGTATCAAAATAATCGCATAGACAAAGAGGGCAATTTTCAGCGAAAGGGCTATTCGGTACACCAATTCCTGCGATTTGTCAATAATATACTGCCGGTCGTTTATAACAGAGCTATAATCCCTGCACTCGAGGTAACTGACGGAAACAAAACCCAAAAGAACAGTAAGAATAAGCCATGTTGGGAAAAAACGTGCGAGGAATTTGCCGGCGCCAGCCGTCCGAAGGACCTGACGAAGAGGTCTGTTAAGTAAAAGTGCTGTACCCACGGCAAGTATCACACCGCCGGCTGCTGCTCCAAAATACGTCAAGTAAAGTAATTGTTCGTTAGTCACGCAATCGCCCCAAAACAACAAAAAGAACGGTTAACATCGCGGCATAAAGCATTAGCCAGATACCCAGATAATACAGCGGTTCTTTCAAAGAGCTTGTTATCCACCATACATATTCCATAAAGGCCTGGTCTTTCTTGGGCACATCTGTACCTGCGACAGCAGAAAGAGCGGCAAGCAGAATGATTATCTTGAAAGTACGCAGATAAAAAACCTTCGACGGCTGGATGTACGAATTTACAGAGAGAATCTGCTCCATCGGTCTTCTGAGCAAAAGAATAATAATCAGCGAGAGAAGAACAATTGTCGCAGCAAGGCTAAGCCAGAACATTATTAAAGGTATTTGTGTCATCTTCAGACCTCCCAGTTTTAATGTGGAATAATTTGTTTCATAAAACCAAGTTTAAGAAACCCGCTCACAATGCAGAACATAACCATTTATAAATATCGCGAAAACAGCCGGGTCGATTTGCACATCGGCCGCAATTTTCTGTATCTGCTCATCGGTCAAGCTGTCCGCGTTTTTCTTTTCGCTCGGCGTCATTATCGCCACGGCTTTTTTTAGCTGCTGCAGCTCCTCCTCGGTCGGCGCAGCTAACATCGCCAGTTCACTGCTGCCCCTTATGTCCTTGAACTGGCTTCTTATCATATTACCATAATCACTTCCGGCGAATTTGGCCAGCTTTTCAAGGTACTGTTCAATCGAAATTTTTCGTTTTACTGCCGTTTTATCTTGCCCCTTCGCATAATCTTTCTTTTTCGTCTTGAGCGCTGCTTTATCTTTTTTCCCGAGCTCATAGCCGCGCTTAAACTATCCATATTCAATCCGCTGGTAAACAGGCTTTTTAGCCCGCCGAACCTTCCGCCGCTGAAAGCCTTGAGCATATCGCGGCTTCGCCTAAAGGTCTTTACCAGCGAAGCGACATCGTTTGGCTGGGTGCCGGAGCCGGCGGCGATTCGCCTTCTCCGCGATGAATCTATGATGTCCGGCTCGCGCCTCTCCTGCAGTGTCATCGAATAAACAATAGCCTCCATCTGTCCGATGTCGCCGTCTTCGATATCCATATCACCGAGCTTATCGGCTCCCGGCAACATCTTCAGCATATCCTTCATTCCGCCCATTTTTTTGACGGCCTGCATCTGCTTTAGAAAATCATCGAAGCCGAAGCTGCCCTTGGCCATCTTCTTCTGAAGTTTGACGGCCTCTTCCATATCGAATTGTTCCTGGGCCTTTTCGACAAGCGTAACAACGTCGCCCATTCCGAGGATTCTGCCGGCCATTCGGTCGGGGTGAAACTCTTCGAGCTTGTCCAATTTTTCGCCGACGCCGATGAACTTGATGGGCTTTCCGGTAACGGCTTTTACGCTCAGCGCGGCCCCGCCGCGGGCGTCGCCGTCCAATTTCGTAAGTATCACGCCGTCGAGCTCCAGCCGCTCATTGAACTCTTTCGCGCTGTTGACGGCATCTTGGCCGGTCATCGCATCGCAGACTAAGTAAATCTGGTGCGGATTGACGGCCTTTGCCACATCGGCGATTTGGGTCATCATCTCCTCGTCAATGTGCAGCCGACCGGCTGTGTCTAACACAATGACATCGTGGCCGTGCTCTTTGGCATATCTTAGGGAGTTTTGCGCAACCTTGACGGCATTTTTGCTTTCTTCGGTATAGACGGGAATGTTCAGCTGCTCGCCGAGTATCTTGAGTTGTTCGATAGCAGCGGGTCTTTGCAGGTCATCAGCCACCAACAGCGGCTTCTTACCTTTCGCAACAAGATACTTGCCTAACTTGGCAGCGGTCGTGGTCTTGCCGCCGCCCTGCAGACCCGCCAGCATAATCACGGTAGGCCCCGGCGAAACAAAATAAATCATCGTATCGACCGGGCCCATCAGCTTTGTAAGCTCGTCGTTGACGATTTTGACAAGAACTTGCCCCGGATGCAGACTCTTTATCACCTCGGCTCCGATGGCCGCATCGGCAACATCCTTGCAGAATTTTTTCACCACCTGGTAGCTGACATCAGCTTCCAGAAGCGCCTTGCGGACGTCGTGCATAGCATCAGAGACATTCGCTTCGGTAATTCTGCCTCGGCCCGAAAGCGACCTGAAAACCGCATTAAATTTTTCCGTCAAGGACTCAAACAATGTATCTACCTGCCCTTTGCCAGCACATTGGCCGCCAAGTGCGGTACTGCTCCAATAAACCGACAATTCTAAAGGACTTATGCGGCTTTTGCAAGAATGAAATTTATCGGCAGACACAGGGACACCGCAGCTTATGTTTGACCAAAACTCCACACGCTGCCACTAACCCGCCCTGCCGGCAGCCTTTATCACCTTCTCGACGGCAAGATTCACCCCGGCCCCCAGCGCATCGAGCGGCATGTGCGCCGCCGCCGTCTGGTCAAAAAGAATTGACGCCCTCGCCGCAAATTGCTCACACCGGCCCCAGATTATTATCGTCATCGGCACACGCGGCAGAATATTCAACCTGATTGAAGCGTTGCCGAACTCACACTTCTCGCCGCCAAATTGCTCGGCAACATCCAATAGTGCTTCGGGACAATGGCCAAATATCTTTTCGAGTTTGTCGGTAGGCAGGTTGTGCGGCCCCCGAAAGAAAAACTGCCCGCTCGGCAGCTCTTCTGCTTTGACGAGTTTGCCAGCCAGCGGCAAATCCCTCGCATTTATCAGATAAGCCAGAATGCACAACTCTTCGAGGAATTCCGCCGGCACTGGTTTCAAACCCTGTGGAGTTGAAAAGACCCGCTTATCGCAGAGACTAACCTCATACTCGGTATTAAGCAGCGTGATAACATACCGCGGTGGCTCAGCTGCGTACCTGCACTCTCCTCTTTGCGCCGTTTCCTGCCCGTCAAGTGCTGTGACCTGCTGCCAGAGACCTTCATTAGCCATTGTGTTTTTCACCCTCTGCTTGTTTATCGCATCCGTCTGGATACTTCACTTAGATACCCAGGACATCTGCCATCGAATACAAGCCGGGCTTTTTGCCGATGAGCCACTTTGCAGCCCGAAGCGCCCCGTATGCAAATGTGTCTCTGCTGTGGGCGGTGTGATTGAGTGTTACCGTCTCGCCGAGCGTGCTGAATACTACCGAGTGTATGCCGGTAATATCGCCGCCGCGTACCGAGTGCATACCAATGGCACCTTTTTGCCGAAGAGCGTCTTTACCGCTCCTGCCATAGACAAGACTGTCGGGGAATTTCTTGCCGGTTGCCTTGCAGATATTCTCGGCTAACGTAAGGGCTGAGCCGCTCGGAGCGTCTTTTTTGAAACGATGGTGCTGCTCGATTATCTCTGTATCGTACTCGGCTCCTAACATCTGTGCGACCTTTCCGACCAGAGAGAACAGGACGTTCATTCCCACGCTCATATTTGTTCCATATATGACGGGGATTTTCTGCGAGGCTTTTCTTATCTTTTGATGCTGGGTGGAAGTCAGACCTGTCGTACCGAGGACGAGGGCTGTGCCGGTCTTGCTGCAGTAGTCGATGGTTTCGTCGGCTGCCTCAGCTTGCGAAAAATCTATCGCGACATCAGCCTCAGCAGGAAAGGTGCTGTCTAATTTAATGTTGAGCGGCCCCGCCGACGCCGCCAGCCCCGCATCTTTGCCGATGTCTGGATGCCCTTTTCTTTCGACTGCCGCAATAATGTCGAACCAGCCGGCGTCTATACCTAACAAAATAATGCGCCTGCCCATTCGGCCGGCAGCGCCTACAATTACCAGTTTGGGACGCATTTTCAGACTCCTTAACAGGCGTTACGGCTTACGTCGAACCAACGTAACAGGCCGGACGTATATTTGCAAGGCCGAAGAATTGGCGCTTGATTATTTCGCCCACCGCGTGGTAAAATATTGTATATTATAAAAAGACGAGCACTTTTTTAAGATTTGATGGAGGTGCAAAATGACAAAAGGTTTGTTGATAGTTTTAGTGGCGGCTGTCGTCAGTGTCGGCTTGTTGTTCGCCATAGGCTGTGAAAGCGATGCACAAACCGGCGCTCTTATTGGCACAGCGGTTGGCGCTGGTGCCGGCCAGGCAATAGGCCGCAACACGAGCTCAACGTTGATTGGCGCAGGAGTAGGCGCCGGTGCCGGCTATATGATTGGCAACGAGTCAGACAAGAAAAAAACAAGAGCCGAAATGGAAGGCATCCGCCAGGAAAATGCACAAATGCGCCAGCAAAGTGCGCAAATGCAGCAGGAGGCGAGCACCGTAACGGTTAACATCACCAACAGCAACGGCTCCATCACGCCGGTAATGCTGAGAAGGCAAGGCGGTTTCTATGTCGGCCCCAGAGGCGAGACCTATACGACTCTGCCGACTCAGGAGCAGCTCAAGCAGGCCGGTTACGGCTTCTAATCCTGCCTCGTCGGCGATAAAGTCCGGGCTTTAGGTACGCCTCTCCATAAGCTCGTGCTGACATTAAGCAGAATCAGCAGAAGAGGCATGGGCGGAAATATGTTGCCTTTTAGGCGGGTTGGGCCAGTTCAATTCGCCGAAGAGAAACTCGCACCCTTGGCGTATCAGCACGTCAGGCATAGACGGGTATATCTCGAGCGAGGCAATTATCTCATTGTCGTATTTGCTCAAGGTCTCTAATAGATACTCCCAATTCTCGCGGGGCATACCATCCCGCAGACCCGGTGGAGCGTGGTCGTCCTTTTGGCCGTAATTGTCAGCAAGGTGCAGATGTCCCACCCGCGGCGCAAGCTCATCCACATATTGTTTGAAGGGAAACTCGGCGTTGAGGTAAGCGTAGCCGGTATCGAGACAGTACCGGATACCTTCGAATCTTTTGCCGACCCGTTTCAGCGCGGCAAGTTCACCGGTTTCAACGCATATTTTGACGTCATTGTTCTGTGCAAGTCTGACAACCTCGGCGGCAAAGTCAAAGCCGTCAATCTCAGGGCTCTCGGGAACACCAAAACTGCGCAAATCGGTCACAATATCGGCGCCGAGCAGCTTGGCGCATTCTATCTGCTCACTCCACTGCTCCAGTGTCGGGTTGTCGTTGCGGGAAAGCATCGAGACCACCATCCCCTCCGTCGCTGCAGCAAGTCTGGGCCAGTTCCGCCTCTCGTAGCGGCAGTCGCTTTCGCCTCTTATATTCGGCCACAATTCCACGCCGAAGCCTATCGACTTAAGCAGCTGACAATCCTGCTCAAATGTAAGGCGGTTCTCACGCCACCAGAATATCATTGAGGAAACTACGTATTTAATCCGCATCTGCACCATCTCCGTATTCGACCTCTAAAGTAAACCCTGCCGCCAATAGTCCTATCGATTGAAAACCGCCCCGGATTCAAACTTTCTCGCAAAATATTCCCCCACCGGCCAATTGCCAAACCCAAATCAAAGGAACTTTCCCGCCGCGTCCAGGCTCCGTCCGATAAACTAAAGTTTGGAGTGCCTAAAATGAACTAAAGTTAAGGAGAATCCTTACTTCAGACACTTTAGGCACTTTACACTTTAGGCACTTTACACTTTAGGCACTTTAGCTCACTTTAAGTACTCTTGGCGATTTTTAGCTTGCTTTGAATCGCGAAATAATGTTCAATCTTGTCCGCCGTAGCCTCGGCGAAGGCGGATTCAGCCTCGTAGAACAGGAATTACTAACATATCTTTCAAGGTAAACTTAAGATGGCGGATTTGAAGGCGTTAGAGGACGCAGTTATTAACGGCGACCAGAATACAGCAGCCGAAATCACAAAGGCGGCACTCGACGATGGCCTCTCTCCCGAAAGCATTCTTAATAAGGGCCTGATTGCAGCTATGGACATCGTCGGCGACCGCTTCAGCAAAAACGAAATCTACATACCGGAGATGCTCATCGCCGCAAGGGCAATGAAGTCGGCGATGGAAATTCTCGAACCCGAGCTTGTCAAGGCCGGTGTGGAACCAATCGGAAAGTTCCTCATAGGAACGGTACAGGGCGACCTGCACGATATCGGCAAAAATCTGGTGGCTATGATGCTAAAAGGTGCAGGCTTCGAAGTTATCGACCTCGGCATCGATGTACCTGCCGAGAAGTTCGTTGAGCAGGCCAAAGCCACGCATGTCCAGTTGGTCGGTATAAGTGCGCTTTTGACAACGACAATGCCCGCTATGGAGAAAACCGTAAAAGCCCTCAAAAATGCCGGCCTCTCCGCCAAAATTATGGTAGGCGGTGCACCCGTAACCCAGGACTACGCCGATAAAATCGGCGCCGACGGCTATGCCCCTGATGCCGCTATGGCCGCCAGAACCGCCAAAGAGCTCGTCGCATAAGGTCTGCTGACCTACTATCCACCAAAAATGGCACATCCGGCATTGTTTCTCTGCGCTGAATCTGGTAAAATGGACACTTGGTGAATGTGGGAAAAATGCCGCTGCCCTTCCGGGCCCTGTAATAGCTATGCGAAAGATAAAAAATCCAAACCTGGCTCAATTGCTGATGCAGCTTAGGTTCGCACCCGAGCGAAAACGCTACAAACAGCTTGCCTCAGCTGAAAAACTCTTCGCTATTATCGACAAAGATAAAGAATATCCGTTCGAGTTCGTCTGTTTCAAGATTACTGGCTATCGGCTGAAAGACTACATCGCAAGGGAGCTTATCAAAGGCAGCGACCTCGCAGAGGACCTGCCGATTTTTATCGCCAGACTGAGCGCTCAGCTCAGCCCGCTGGCCGGCCGGCAGCAGGAAAAGGTTTACGATATCCAGCAGCTCGCAGAAACCCTCGGCATTTCAACAAAGACAATCAATCGCTGGAGAAGGCGGGGTCTGCTCGCGCAAAAGTTCGTTTTCGATGATGGCTCAAAACGTCTCGGCTTTTTCCAGTCAACGGTCGACGCCTTCATCAAAGCAAACCCTGCACTGACCGCTAAAGCCAAAGCCTTTACAAGACTGACAAAAAAACAAAAACAGCAGATTATCAAACAGGCCCGCTCACTTTCCGCCAGACCGGGCCTTTCGCGACACCAAATCATAGAAAAAATAGCAGCAAAAACCGCAAAGGCACACGAAACCATCAGGTACACCCTGCTGAATTACGAAAAGTCGCACCCAGGCGGACACGTCTTCAAAGAATCGCCTTCGGCTGTTGACCCAGGCCGGGCCGCCGAAATCTACAGGCTCTTCAAACAAGGCTCTGCTATCAAAGAATTGATGGAACAATTTAACCACAGCAGAAGTTCCATATATCGAATCATTGACCGCGGAAGGGCAAAGGCCCTGCTGACCAAAAAGATTGAATTCATAAACAGCCCCGAATTCTTGGGCGAAGACGCCGCACGCAAAATCCTCCCTGCCTCGCTGTCGCCACAGCGAAGCGGGGCAAAGTCGATTGGTGCCATCCTTCCAAAAGACCGGCAGACCTCAGGCTCACCGGGACTAAACAGAGAAACCGAAGCCGACCTTTTCCGAAGATACAATTACCTGAAGTTCCTTTCCTCTCTGAAAATAGCTGCTCTTGTACCGGGCAGACCGTCCGGAAAAACACTCTCCGAAATAGAGAGCTATCTCGCGCAGGCGGAAACAATCAAAAAGATAATTATTGAGGCCAACCTCAGCCTCGTCGTCAGCATCGCAAAAAAACATTCCATCAGCGGGGCCAACTTGCCGGACCTGATTAGCGAAGGCAATTTATCTCTTATGCGGGCCGTCGAAAAATTTGATTATACCCGCGGCTTTCGGTTCGCCACTTATGCCTCCTGGGCCATCGCCAAGGACTACGCCCGCAAAATCCCCGCCGAGTTCGCTCAAATCGATATATCTGCTGAAGTCCCGATTGAAGACATCCAGCGGGATTTGAGGACCACAGGTGCAGCGACAGTGGTGAATATCGAACGGGCGCGTCGAAGCCTGATTAAAGTCATCAGCGACAACCTCGATGAGCGCGAGCAGTACATAATCCTTAATCATTTCGGCCTGGTCGGCTCAAAAATAAAGATGCTAAAGAAAGAGAAAAAAACGCTCCAGCAAATCGGCAAAGAGCTTCAGCTCACTAAGGAACGGGTTCGCCAGCTCGAATTGGCCGCCCTGCAAAAGCTAAAGCACCTCCTCAGCACCGAGGAATTCGACCTCCTCACCGCCTGACCCCTCGGTTAGCCCCGTCATCTTGATGACGGGGTTATTTCCAACCCTGCCATGCAGGATGGCAGGGCTAAACATCATCTATGCCCATTTACGTATTTGACTTTCTGTTCTATATCCTTATCCGTAAAACAGAACCTTTTATCAAACCCTGTTGACCATACTTTGCCTTCCGAACCAGCCTTGCGAAGGACAAAAGTGGCCAAACGTTTGTATCTATGAACAATCTGTTCAATTGATTCTGACGAAACTTTTGCAACGATATGTACATGATTTGAACAAACTGCGATTGCAGGAATCTTCTGATTTATTTTCTGTGCCTCTTGGAGTATCGCTTTGCGAACAATACGTTTTTGACTTGAATCGAGTTTAACCGTCTGGAATTTTTGTTGTTTTTGATTTGCGGATTTTAATTCGTCATCTGCCGGCAGAATTATGCCGTTTTTTACATACCCCCTTCTATCGCCCTGCAGCCATGTTCCGTAAGTTGTCCATGTAATCATATAACCGATTAATTTTTTTGTCATATCTGGATAACTTGTGGATTATATTTCCGACAACAACAATTTTTGGTTATTACGTTTAGCCCCGTCATCTTGTATGACGGGGTTTGCTGTTACGTTTAGCCCTGCCATCTTGATGGCAGGGTTCTCGTTTCGGTTAGCCCCGTCATTTTAATGACGGGGTTCGTCATTCCTGCTCCTTTTTACAAATCCGTTGGATGACCTCTTCAAGCCGCTTGCCCTGGTCCTCCAGATACTCTCTCAAAGCGTATGCCTCTTTCAGCCAATAGCAGGCATCAGGATTGTTTATCGACGCCAGCGCCAATCCGAGGTTTGCAGCCGCAGCCGTCTGGCAATAATCCTGTGGATACTCGTCCTTCTTGTGTATCTCAAGCGCCGCTCGGTAGCAATCTATGGCCTCCTTGATATTTCCGGCTCGCTCCTCAGCCGTCGCCGCTGGCAGGTTCGCATAGGCAACACCCAAGTTGTACTGAGTAAGAGCCCACTCAAACGGATATTCGTCCTTCTTCCAAATCTCCAGCGCCGCTCGGTAGCAATCTATGGCCGATTTGATATTCTTGGCTTGCTCCTCAGGCGTCGTCGCCGGCAAGTACACATAGGCATTCCCCATGTTGTTCTGAGTGCCAGCATAGTCAACCGGATACTCGTCCTTCCTGCGTATCTCCAGCGTCACCCGGTAGCAATCTATGGCCGCCCTGATATTTTTGGCTTGCTCTTCAGCCGTCGCCGCTGGCAGCTTCGCATAGGCATCACCCAAGTTGTTCTGAGTCATGGCATAGTCAACCGGATACTCATCCTTCTTGTAAATCTCCATCGCTGCTCGGTAGCATTCTATGGCCGCCCTGACATTTCTCGCTCGCTCCTCAGATGTCGCCAAAGGCAGGGCTGCATAGGCATTTCCGAGGTTGTTCTGAACACCGGCATAATCAACCGGATACTCGTCCTTGTTAAATACCTTGAGGGATTCGTTGTATTGCTCAACGGCTTTTCGTACGTTATCGCCTCTCACCTTTTTGCCGGATGCCGGTCTAAGCATATACGTATTGGCGATACTGGCAAGATTGGATGCCTCACCCTGTAGGTCTTTTGCCTTCCGTGACTCTCTTAAACCGGCCGCATAGAATTCCGCCGCTTTGAGGTACTTTTGCTGTTCGTAATAGCAGTTGCCAATCTGAAGGTTCAGGGCGCCGCGTTTCTCACTGTCTTCCTCTAAGTCAAGACAACGTGCAAAGCCTTCGATAGCCTCCCGAAATTCCTCCTTGGCGTAATGTGCCCGCGCCTCCTTAAATAACTTTCTTACTTCGCCCTTTTCTGCTTTGCTCACTCCGTCCTGGTAATCAACGACGTTTATGTTTACCGTTGCTCCAGACTCAATCCGTTCAATATATATACCTCCACTCGGGCTACGCGATTTGTCAATATTCAGGACCTGATTCACGTTATCGCCGACTGCCGTCTGTGAGACAGAGTTTGGCCCCATCTGATTTACAACCGAATTAGGGATTGCGGGAGGTTCTGGTTTTTGTTTAAAGCACAACCATAAGATAACGCCTCCTATCACCGTGGCAGCTACTCCTTGCCACAGTGTTATGTCCTTAAAGAATTTCAAGATCTTTCGAAAGAATATCTCAACTTTCCCCATATTTTGCCTTCGTCCTCGTAGTGAGCCTGCCGAACCTAAATCGCATCACCGGTAACAATCTGTAATTATACCCTCGCTTTAATCGGAATGCAATCCGGGAACAACGAACCGCGAACTAAAAATTCTCCGTGAACTCTGTGTTCTCTGTGGCAAAAAACTCCCCGACGAAATCGCCATTAAAAAAATAAGTCCCGCGAAGCGGCTCCACATTTTTTATTTTTGCATTTTGATTTTTGATTTTCTTCTCGTCGCGGCCTTTGTCAGCAACCGCACAGACTTAAAACTCAAAATTTAGAACTCAAAACTTCGCGAATTGTTCGATTCGAACAATTCGCGCGAGGGGGTACTTCAATCACTGTCCAAAACAGGTCCAAAACGGTACAATTTTTGCTGATTTTTGTCATTTTTTGTTAATTTTTGTAAATTTCTGTAAATTTTTGTAAATTTTTCCACCCAACAAGCGCGTTTGGTACGAAATTTTATCTTGCCCACTTCGCCCAATCGTTACAGTTTAACACCCCCCATTTTTACAATTCTGGATAGTACCAGTCCTAAATTCCAGCGAAGGGTAAAGTGCCTTGGGATGTAATGTGAAGCTATTGTTTTTTGGAATTGTTCAGCCGTATCATCAAACCTGCACCGACCACCAAAAACACCGCTGTTGCAGGTTCAGGATTGGTAATTACAAGCTCGAAGCGATTAAAAGTGCCTGTATCAGCATAAAAAGCGTCATAAATCCGAAGCCTCCAGGGGCCGAAAGAATCCTCGCCGTCAAAGGCGGAGAGTTTGTCAATGGGTCTGAATCGGCCGGTAAAAGGCGGCTGGGCCTGCTCAATCGCCAGCGATGCTTCATCATCAAATATGGTATTTGTGTAATCTTCGCCTTTGAGTGATGGGTCAAAATCATACATATTCAGGCATATTGTTGTCTTTGCAGGACTCTTTAGAAAAATCTGTAAATCAAAGACATTGGTGTGCGTTAACGTTACGCCGACATCGATATCGTGGATAATAAAATGATGTGGGATTTCTATAACTGCATCATCCATCCAGCCCTTGGTATCACCCGGCTTGGCAGGAATACGCAGGTTGAAATTGCTGCTATAGGTTACGGAGTCGGCATAAGCATCGAATGGGTATTGCACTACGACAGCAAAGATTACAACGGCATATAATAGTGGTTTACGAGCATCCATTCTCAATCCGCCGGCAAACCTTGGCCCGCTGACGCGGACTACCCGCAAATGCCTCTTGCGCAAAGGAATAATATAACTGGATTAGAACGGATGTGCAAAGAAAAAAGATTTTTTTGAAAAAAACCGCCGGCATTTATCCTTCGCGGAAGCGCTGCTACAGAAGGGGAAAATGGCCCGCCGTTCGGCGGGAGGGGCTGGCACCTACTTTACTTCAACTATGGAGTTGCAATCGCCGAACGGACTCACCTCGGTCAGCTTGTTGTAAGGGTCCTGCTGCCACTGGCCGTCAACAACAAGGCGGTAGCGGTATCTTCCGGCAGGTATCTGGAGCTTTGTCTGCCAGACTCCGCTGTCGCCGACCTTTTCCAAATTGGTTTTGCTCGGCTGCCAGTCGTTAAAGTCACCGGCTATCTGGACGCTCTTGGCCCTCGGATAAAGCGTTACGAAAACCACGGCATCGTTTAGCTGGTTGACACCGTAATAGTCTGAAAGCTTGGCCCCCACGTCTGCTTGTCGCAGACAAGCGTTGGGGTTGACCTTAGCAGTGGCTTCGACAGGCTCACTGCGGGGCGCAGGCTGTTCGGCCTGCGGGGTTTGCACGGCCTTTATGGGCAGGTTTGCGGCTTCGACCGGGGCTTCGACTGAGCTTGGCCGAATGTCCTCACCTCGAGTCGAGACCCGCAGTTCGTCGGCGGCGGCACTAATCGTTTCAAGCCGGCCCGCAAGTGAGTTGACAAGCTCGCGGCGCTGCTGCCTGGCGTCAGAGGCAATGATTTCCCCAGCCAGCGAGCGAAAGTCGGCCTGCCCTCTGCTGGCAGGGTCGTACTCACTTATGGGCTGACCGAAGCTGGCGGCCTCCTTGAGCTTGGTATTAAAATTAACGACCGTTCTGAACATTTTGTCGGCAAAGTGCGACCGCAATTCCGCAAGAATCTCCCTCGCCATCTTCGTTCTTATGTCGTACATACTGGCGAGGACATTGACGTTAATGTGGTGATTACATCGTCCACACAGTACCTTGAGCGTCTCAAGCTGCCTGCTGAGTCCGTGCAGCGAGAAGTATCCGGTCTCCACTGGAACGATAGCGTCGGTGGCAGCCCGCAAAGCGCTAAAAGTCAGCAGGCCGACAGCCGGCGGACAATCAACTACAACATAGTCAAATTCATCCCCGACCCCATCGAGAACATTCTTCAATGCGCACTCGCGGTCGGTAACATCAGCCATCTGCTGTTCAAATGCAGCCAGGTCAATACTTGCCGGCGCCAGTTCAAGTTTGTCGCTGATCTGCCAGAGGATTTCCGTCAGCCTAATCGGTTCGTTTCTGCCGGCGCTTATCAGAACATCGTAGATACTCTGTTCAATCTGCTCCTCAGGCACAGCAAGGCCGACAGCACAATGGGACTGCGGGTCCATATCGACCAGCAGTGTCCTGTGGCCTAATTCCGCCAGAGCGCTCGCCAGATTTATTGACACCGTCGTCTTGCCACAGCCGCCTTTTTGGTTGATAACTGCTATGACTCTCATAACTTTTCTCCAGACTCTAAACCGCCGGCCCGTAAATCCTGCTGTAAAAATACCCTCTCTCACGCCGAGAAACAATTCAGCATTTATCTAAATAATTCGGCAAAAAAAACAAAAAAACTTTATCTTTTATGGGACGGGCCGATAAAAAATCAAACAAAAGCAGTGCTAAGGGATAGCAACCATCCAAAGAACTGTCAAAAGAACGGACAAAAGTGGCGCAAAAGGGGGCTTCAATGGATTTGACCGGTAAAAATCTACCCTTCAGGCAAAACTGGACGGCTCTTCAAGCAGCTTTCTCACAAAGTCTAAGAACTGGGCTGCGTAGGCACCACTGGTAATCCTATGGTCAACGGAAAGCGTCATATTTATCAACTTTCGTACGGCAAAATCATCACCATCCGGAACGCAGGCGTCGATTATCCGTCCGATGCCGAGTATGCTGCACTGGCCGGGAATGACAATTGGAATAAAAGAATCGATGCCGAAGGCGCCGAGGTTGCTGACGGTAATACAACCTCCTTCCAAATCAGAGGGCGAGAGTTTATTGCTGCGGGCCTTTTCAATCAGAGCCTTACTATCACGTGCTATCTCAGCGACATCTTTTCTGCCGGCGTTCCTGACGACAGGCACAATCAGACCGTCGGCAACAGCAACTGCCAGTCCGACGCCAATACTATCCGCAAATGTGATTTTATCGCCGGCCAACCGGCCTGTCATAATCGGGAACTTCTCCAGACCAATCGCAACGGCTCGGATAATGAAATCATTATAGGCGACTTCCACGTCGCTGATTTGGTTAAGTTTGGCCCTGCATTCAACCAGCTTAGTAACATCACCTCTAACGGTCAGATAGAAACAGGGTATCTCCTGTTTTGATTTGAGCATTCTCTGGGCGGTAATTTTCTGAAATTTGCTGAGCGGTATGGTGACGCCGAGCGTAGGCCCCACGGCATCAGCAGCTTTTTGGGTGTCGTCCTTCGCAGGCTTTTCCATCCCAAAAAAGGTCTTTACTTTTCCTGCCAGTTTTCCAACTGCCTGAGGTTCGGCTGCTGCCGGAGCAGCACAGCCAGCTTTTGGTGAATCGATGAAATTCTGCGGAATTTCTTCATCCTTGTCGCCCAAAATCAAGATGGGCGCACCGACAGGCAATGTCTGGCCTGTCCTGACAAGAATTTGCTTAACAAAACCATCGGCAGGTGATTCCATCTCAAATGTGGCCTTTTCGGCCTCAATCTCAAAAATTATGTCACCCTTTTTTACTTCGTCGCCTACCTTGACTTTACACTCAATGATGGTTCCTTCTTCCATTGTCTGACTAACCTGTGGCAGTTTTACTTCCGTTGCCATTTATAAAGTCCTCGATTTACGTATTACGTATTGTTAAGTGCCGCCGTGCTTACGACAGCCAACCAAAAGAGCTTAACCAATCACTCCTATAGCTTCAACGATTTTTTTGTGCTGCCGGCAATGCCCATTTAGCCAGCTCTCGTCAGGTTGACATCCGCGTGTTTTGTTCAGTATAATTCACCTGCAATGCTGCGGTAAACAAGCAGAACATCAGAAAATCCTATTCAACCACAGGGTAAGCTCTCAAAGAAAGCTGTATTGGCAAATGGGTGTTGCCGCTGAAATCAGACACAGGAAAATACTCGAGCAGTTAAGCTCGGCTGGGCGGGTCTATGTAAGGGAAATGTCACAAGCCCTGGGCGTAACTGAAGTTACAATCAGACGGGATTTAACGTTCCTACAGAACAACGGCCTGGTGAAAAAAAGTTACGGCGGCGCAGTGCCGGTTGCGCCGGAACTTGAAACTTCAGTGCGATACCGCCAGACCCGCAGAATCGAGGCAAAAAAAATCATCGGAAAACTGGCCAGCCGGCTCATCAGAGATGGTGACCTAATCTACCTCGAGGCAGGTTCCACCTGCTACGAAATTATCCCTCATCTGTCAGAGCGAAAAAGACTAACTATTATAGTCAACTCGTTGTATCTGATGCGCCGCCTGCATGAATTAGCCAGGCACAAGATAATAATAATCGGCGGCGATTACCGTCCCGACCAGATGGACATGGTCGGGCCGCAGGCAAAAGTCGCAATCGGACAGTTAGCCGGTTTCAAAGCCTTTACCGGCGCAGACGACATTACAATAGATGCGGGTATCAGCGGCGCCGATGTCGCCACGGTCGAATTCGCAAAGCTGGCTTTGAAACAAGCCGGCAAAGTAATCTTTGTCGGCGACCATACGAAGTTTGATAATCCCGCCCTCTATAAGATTGCGGACATCGACGAGCTTGATTACATTGTCACCGACGCCCGGCCGTCAAAGGCCTGGCATAAAGCGGCAAACGAGAAAAATATCAAACTGATTTATCCAAAATAGTTCGGTAGATTCCGAAAGTTCCAGCTTCGGATTCAATCGGTACCAAAAAAAGATGTCACCCCGTCAATTTGGCATTTTTCTGTCAAAATAACTGTGCCGGTTGTGCCCGCCTGTCCAAGATGATAAACTAACGCAACCTGAATCGATTCGACCTCCAAAACGAAGGAGAATGAAATGGCTGCAAAAAACGATGAACTAAATTTAGCTTTACTGCGAAGCGAAATCCGTGATTCCGTAAGTACCTTCACAGAGAAACTCATAGAGAAGCTCGGTGAAAATCTAAAAAGCGTTACCATCGTTGGCAGCAGTCTAACCGACGACTTTGTACCCGGAAAAAGTAACATCAATAGCGTTCTTGTCTTGGCTAAACATAATTTAGATTCGCTGAATTCCCTTGCCAAAATGGCGGCGCCAATGAGAAAGAAAAAACTCGCCGCACCTCTTCTTATGACACCGGCTTATATCGAACGGTCGCGAGACGTCTTTGGGATTGAGTTTTTAGATTTTCAACTGATTCATCAAACAATTCTGGGTGATGACCCCTTTGCCGAGCTTAGTTTCACAAAAAAAGACGTTCGGCTTCAGTGTGAACGGGAATTAAAAGCTGTGCTTATCAGATTGAGACAGGGTTACATCGCCGCTGCGGGTCAAAAGAGGCTTATCAGTGACATCCTTGTATCGGCTGTAAGTGGACTGGTGCCGCTTCTGCGAGCGATGTTGTGGTTAAAAGATTCCGACCGCCCAGACCGGGCACAGGCAGTCTTCACAAAAGCCCAAGCCGAGTTCTCAGTAAAAACAGACTGTCTGATTAGCGCAAGAAACTGGCGGCACAAAAAGGTGCGACTGGGTGATAATGAAATTCAGCAAAACTTCGAGGCTGTCTATGCAGCAACCGACCGATTAGCAGCTATTGTTGACGAACTCGAGGAGTAACTATGCGACAACTGCTGCCTAGTTTAATCGTAATGCTCTCGACGGTGTTCGCCGGGCCTGCTGCCTGCGCCGCGATTGATTTGCCGATGCCCCGCCATTATGTCGAAGACTACGCCGACGTGATAGATAGTTCTGAAGAGCAGTCGCTAAATGGGATACTACAGGAACTGGAACAAAAGACATCTGTGCAGTACATCGTCCTCACTGTTCGGTCAACGGAGGGTGTGCCGATTGAGCAATTCGCGATTGAACATGCGCAAAAATGGAAGCTCGGCCGAAAAGGCAAAGACAACGGAATGCTCTTTGTGCTGGCGGCCGAGGATAGACGCTACCGGTTCGAAGTCGGTTACGGCCTGGAAGGATTTATTACCGACCAGTATTGCGGACGCGTCGGCAGAGAAGTGCTGGTACCGCATCTAAAAAAAGGTCAGTACAGCAGAGGAATCTACGAAGCCAATTTACAAATCGTTAAAAAAATAGCAGACGAATCCGGCGTTAGCTTAACCGGTATGCCAAAACTTACTCCTGCGCCGATGCAACGCAAAGAAACATATGAGCCGTGCTGTACCTTTCTGCCATTTCTGATTCTTCTGCTGCTGATTTTCGGCGGCATAGGACGAGGTATGGGGTGGTGGTTTTTCCTGCCGTTTTTGTTCGGCGGACGCAGTGGTTACGGCGGCTACGGCAGAAGCGGTTCATTCGGAGGCGGAAGCTTCGGCGGCGGGTTCGGTGGGTTCGGCGGCGGTATGGGCGGTGGATTCGGTGGAGGCGGCGCAAGCGGAGGCTGGTAGAGGAAAACTTAAAACTTAAAGTTTAAAATTCAAAATTAAGGAAGGGATAAGAAAAATGAAAGACTTTGGCAAAGTATGGGTCGGTTTAATTGCAGTATTGGCAGTTGTATTAATAATCGGGCTGGGCATATTCGGATGGTATATCGGCGGCTACAACAAAGCGGTCAATCTCCAGCAGAGCACGGAAAACGCCTGGGCAAACATCGATGCGGCACTGCAGCGGAGGCTCGATTTGGTGCCAAACCTCGTGGAAACGGTAAAAGGATATGCCTCGCACGAAAAAGAGCTGTTCGAAAACATCGCCAAATCGAGGGAAAAGTATTTCCAGGCTGACAGCAAGGCTGGCAAAATCGAAGCATCCAATGAACTCAGCGGATTTTTGTCTCGCCTTCTGCTGTTACAGGAAAATTACCCCCAGTTAAAAGCCAGTGATAATTTCAGGGACCTTCAGGTTGCTCTCGAAGGCACCGAAAATCGGATAGCCGTTGCCCGCACAAGATATAACGAAGCTGCCAAGCAGCTCAACTCGTACTCGAAAGAATTCTTCGGGTCGTTTTTCTGTCGGCGGGCAGGCGTTAAACCGGTAGAGTACTTCGAAGCGACCGAGCAGGCAAAAACCGAAGTGCCAAAAGTAAAATTCTGACAGCCTAATAAGAGCCGAAGCGAGTTTATCCGCCCGAAAATTATCCAATATCCTGCTTCTGCAGCAGCTCAATAATCTCCGCTTTTGTCGGCAAAGATTCTATTGCGCCGAACTTGGTACAGGCCAGTGCCCCTGCCGCTGAGGCGAATTTGACCGCACGCCTCATATCGTCACCGACCGCGCACGACGCCGCCAAAGCGCCGGCAAAGGCATCTCCGGTGCAGGTCTGGTCAACAAGCTCTATCTCAAAAGCAGGGATATGGTCGGCGCCAACCCTGTCAACAATCATACAACCGCGCTTACCCATCGTTATGATGGCTGAGCCGACACCGCGGGCGACCAGGTCGGAGCCGATGAGCTTGGCGGTATGAATGTTGGCCGCCGAATGTTCTGTAATGTCGGCAGCCTCGTAAAGGTTGGGAATCAGGATATCGGCTGAGAAATACTCAAGCGGTACATCGCTGCCGCCTTTACCAGGCTGGTCCAGCGGCCTGGCAGGGTTGAGAATGACGGTCGCACCGTGCAGCTTCGCACAGCGAATGGCGGTCACAATCGCAGCCTGGGGCAATCGTCCGTGAATCAGACAGACATCAGATTCGCGAACAATCTGTTCAGCAGCCTCGATATCCTGTGGCAGCAAAGCGCTGTTGGCGCCGGGGTAAGTAACACTGGCATTTTCACCTTCAGCATTAACAAGGGTAACGACCGTGCCCGTGTTCTTGGCTTCAGCGGTATAGAGATAAGTGGTATCAATGTTGTATTCAGCCAGGTTTGCCTTTACCATTTGGCCGAACGGCTCACCTCCTACCTTACTGATAAGGTGCACCTCACAGCCGCACATCGCTGCTTCAGCCGCCTCGTTCGGGCCGGGGCCGGTGATATTGTATGAAAGGGCTGAGCCGATAAAACTCTGGCCTGGAGATGGTATCTGGTCGCACCTTATCGCCATATCGACATAGGTGCCGCCCACCACAACTACTTTAGGAATCCTTCCCTGCATTTTGTCCTCTTACATTCCATCGTCAGTATAGCCAGCCGACCACAAAATACAACGCTTTTTTAGTAAAACACCCAACCCAAGCCTGTACACTAAAAGCCGGTCACAAAAAACGCTAAGTACTGTGCCGATAACTTAATATGCAACTATCCGGAAGGGCGTGGTTAGTGATTTTAGCTACAATTCGTCGCGGCTACACCGGAAAAGCACAGTAAGTGTGAATTTAAAAATCCTCCTACAATCCTTGGACCGGTCATCTCGTATCTAAAACCAAGTACTTTAATCCGCACAATCCTTACAGGTTACCCAATTTAACATAGAGGCAAGATTTCTCCCGGTTCAAACTACATCTCTCGAATGTTCAGGGAGCAAAATCCTAAGTAGATGTTTGATATACAGCAAACTTTGTAAAAAATTTGAAAAAAATACAATAAAATGCTTGACATTGTTGTATAATTTGCAAAAATATGCTCGATGTTAGGTAAATATCAAAATAACTTTACAAAAAAAACTGTAATGAATAATCATAAAACCAGCGGAGTATTAGTGGCGCTTTTTGAAAAGAGCGTACATCGCAGACCAAAGCGAAACCAAACAGAATAAAGGAACGGGCCGTGGATACGATTCACAATAACATCTCACAGGATAGCCTGCAGGCGAGAAATGAAGTCCGCGACAGAATAGACCTTCTGCGAAGCAGAGCAACGCTGCTTACAGGAAAAGACCGGCTGCTGATGACAATGTACTTGAACAATGCCAATACCTTTCGACAGATGGCCCGCCTGGCGGGTGTGAACGAAACAAACATAGCCAGAAGGATACACAAGATTATCAAAAGACTCATCGACGGCGAATACATAACGTGCCTTCGGAACCGTGAAATGTTCAACAGGGCGGAAATGGTCATCGCAAGACAGTATTTTCTGCTCGGCTGGTCAATAAGGAAAATCGCAGGCGAACAGGGCCTTAGCTACTACAGCGTACGCAAAAGTCTCAAAAAGATTCAGCAACTTGTACAGGTAATCAGGACGGATGAGAAAAAAAGGCCGTGATAAACTTCACAGCTAAGCAGAAAATTATGGGTACATACAGAATCTCAAAAACATTTCCCCATCGGCATACAATCAGTGCCAGAGCAGCGGATGTGTGCAGGATGTTCGGCATAAGTGCTGAGCGATTGAAAGAAGGAGACGTAACGCACCGCTGCCGTCTGGATATTAATGCCGGCGACATCGTATATATAACGGGGCCTTCGGGGGCAGGCAAGACCGTGCTGCTTAAGGAACTGGAAAAATCAACGCCTGTATTAGAAAAAGTAAACATCAACGAGATAGAGCTGCCGGCTGATAAGGCCGTCATAGACTGTCTGCCGAGCGACCTTCTGCAGGGACTTAGGCTACTCAGCACAGCCGGGCTGAACGATGTCTTCTGCGTCCTTAACACGCCGGCAAATCTAAGCGACGGACAAAAATATCGGTTTCGGCTGGCAATGACAATAGCAGCGGGAAAGAAGTTTGTCTTCGCAGATGAATTCTGCAGCACTCTTGACCGCGTCACAGCGGCGGTAATTTCGTATCATCTACACAAGTTCGCCAAACGCAATAAGATGACATTTATCCTGGCGTCAAGCCACGAAGACATATTGACGGACCTGTCGCCGGATGTGCTGGTGGTCAAGGAACTGAGCGGCGGTACAGAGGTCATCTACAAAAAGAGCAAAAGATAATGATGCAACAGTGCTCGGTTACAAGCAAGCTCGAAATCGTCGCTGGTGATGCAGGCGATTACGAAAGGCTGGCGCATTATCACTACCGCGACAGCCAACAGGGGCCTTCTGCGGCGATTTTTGCGCTGAAACCGAAGAAGGGATTAGCCGTTCGATTAGGAACAGAAACAGTCGGTGTCATCGTTTATAAAATGCCCAGTCCTGCTCTTGAACTGCGAAACGCTGCCACCGGCAGCATATTTTCCGGCTTTGACAGGGCAACCGGCCTTGCGATTGTCAATAAGACAATCCGCTGCATCAGCAGGGTTATTATTGAGCCGAGGTTTCGCGGCCTTGGCCTTGCAAGCACATTAGTACGTGAAACAATGCCTCGAATGAATGTGCCGATTATCGAAGCGGCGGCGGTAATGGGACTTGTCAATCCGTTCTTCGAGAAGGCAGGGATGAAGGCCTACTACGCAAAGCCGGCGGCAAGGTGCATCCAGCTAATTGAGGCGTTTAGTATAGTTGGAATAGAAGAGGCTGAATTAGTCTGGCCGCGGAAAGTGCAGCGAGAAATCGAATCACTGCAGCCGAGCAAGGCTGAATTTATAGAGCAGCAAATAAAAACATTTCTGCAAAGCTACGGCAAAAGACGCCAAATGGAACCGAGCATCGAGCGGACAAGATATGTACTGAGTAAGCTCACATTTCGGCCGGTATATTACATTTGGTTTAATGAGAAGATAGAATTCAGGATTTAGTTATGACAAATTCATTTCAACAGGTTCGACAGGCTCACTGTATACCGATACCGCTGGAAAAACTTATTGCACATCCGGACAACCCAAACCGGATGAGCAAAATCAATCTGGCGAAGCTGGTTCGCAACATTGAACAGACGGAGCGATATGAGCCGATAATAGTTCGGCCACATCCACAGAGAAAAGGCTGCTTCCAAATAATCAACGGCGAGCATCGGTGTAAGGCATTAGCCAGGCTCGGCTACAAGAAGGCCAACTCAATAGTCTGGGACGTCAACGACGAACAGACCGATATTCTGCTTGCTACGCTGAATCGGCTGGCTGGAACAGACCAGCTCAATAAAAAGCTGGCGCTTCTGACACGGCTGAACAAAAAAATAAAAGCCGATGAGCTTGCAAAACTTCTGCCGGCAACGGCAAAGCAGATTGAGCGTCTTGTCAATCTGAAAATGCCGAAGCAGCCGGTAAATATATGCCCACAGTCATTTGCCAATCCGATGGTGTTCTTTCTGAACGACGACCAGCAACAGATTATCGAGAGTGCAATCTTTCTCGTTTCTGAACCCCAAACCAAAAGACAGAAGGCGGCGAAAAGAGGAGCGGCGTTGACACATATAGCCCAGTATTATCTCGACAATTTCAGCGGTGCTAAGCGCTAGCGGGACAACGAATGGATTTTCTACTGACGGGATTTTTCGACAATGGCCAAACGAAAACGCCTGAGTAAAAGACAGCTTGTGGTAATTGACGATTTATTTGCAGGCGAGCTTGATGAGCAGGCGGTTCTGGATAAACACGGGGTCAGCGGAAATGTTTATAATAAGTGGCTCACAGATGAAGTATTTCAGGCTGAGTTTGCCCGTCGGATTTCCGGTGCGCGTCTTGCGGGCGAAGCGTTGATTGCCAGATACTGCCTTGTGGCTGCGGCGAAGCTGGTGCAGCTAACCGATTCAGAGAATCAGGAAACCGCCCGCAAGGCGTGTCTCGATATTATATCTTTGCCTAAGGTTTCAGCTAAAATGGCTGAACAGACAGACAAGGAACAAAAAGGCAATGAAGGACAAACCGAGCAGCTTTCAGCCGAAACCGCGAGCAGAATTTTAGCCGCATTAGCAAATGAACAAAAACCCGAGTAAAAAATTTGAAATTTTCTGTGTCTCAAGGCTATAATGAAAAGCAGTTGAAGCAAGTCGATTGACGAATATAATAGCGCGCAGTGAAAGGAACCGTTTATGAAAATAGCAATGGCATCAGACCACGCGGGGTTTAGTTACAAAGAGCAGATTAAGACGGTCCTTATCGAACAAGGGTATGAAGTTCACGATTTCGGAACGTACTCAGCTGAAGCCTGTGACTATCCTGATTTTATTTGGCCTGCAGCAAAAGCAGTGGCGGCAGGCGAGTTCGAACGCGGCATCGTATTAGGCGGCAGCGGCAACGGCGAAGCAATGGTAGCCAATAAGGTAAATGGCATAAGATGCGCCGTCTGCTGGGACCTCCGCTCAGCAAGGCTGTCGCGAGAACACAACGACGCAAATATGCTCGCATTGGGTGAACGGATGATGTCGATACGCGAGGCACTGGAAATAGTGGAGCTTTGGCTCAAAACTCCCTTCGAGGGGGGCAGACACGCCGTAAGACTGGAAAAAATGCACAAACAACCGTAGTGTGCTATCCACATTGCGCACTCCGAAAACCAACACTCAAAACAGGGGGCAGGGTCATGGTAAGCTCAGCACTTAGAAAATCCGAACACAGAAACAGCGGTGATATTGAAAAGGCAGCAGGGGTTTACTCGGAACTTCGGCGGAATCGGCCTATGACAAAAAAAGACCTCAAAAATTACGTCAAAGTATTCCTTGGGATTGACATTCCCGATAAAAAAATCTGTCCTGAACACAACAGCCCGATGGAGTACCTCTGGCATAGTTTTTTTGCGGACTTCGCCGCCAAAAAGCGAGTCAACGCCGACGCGGTGGTCTGGGCCAATCGCAGCGGCGGTAAGACCAAACTGGCGGCTGTAGCTACGCTTTTAGACTGCGTCTTTAAATCCAATTGCCAGGTGAGGATACTGGGTGGCTCAGGTGAGCAGTCCGGCAGAATGTACGAATATCTGTTGGGGTTTTTACAAAAGGGCTTTGACGAATTTCTACCCGGCAAAACCCTAAAAACCGGATGCAGATTTATCAACAACTCAGCCGTTGAAGTTCTGACGCAATCACCTATGAGTGTTCGCGGCCAGCATACTCATAAACTGAGGTGTGACGAGGTCGAGCTTTTTGATAACGATGTCTTCGCAGCGGCAAAGTTCACGACTCAAAGCACATACGGACTGCTGGCCGCTATGGAAACAATAAGCACAATGCACCGCCCTTACGGACTGATGCAAAAAATCGTCTCATCGGCAAATCAATTCGATACGCCAATCTTCAAGTGGTGTATGTGGGAGGTGATAGAGAAATGCACCGACAGAAACTGTTCGCAATGCCCCCTGTGGGCAGACTGCCGGGGCAAAGCAAAACGCTCCTGTGGCTATCTGAAGATTGACGACTGCGTAACGCAGATGCAGCGAGCCAGCAGGGCGGGCTGGGAAGCTGAGATGCTCTGCAAAAGGCCGAATCTTGAGGATGTTGTATTTGCCGAGTTTGACCCGGTTATTCACGTCAAACAAATCGATTACGACCCGAATCTGCCGTTGTATCGAACGATTGACTTCGGCTTCGTCAACCCATTTGTGTGCTTGTGGATTCAGACAGATGAGGATGGGGTTATTCGAGTGATAGATGAATATGCCCGCAGCAGGGCGACTATCGACGTGCACGCCGAAGAAATCAAACGCAGGACGCCCTGCGGTGAAGGTCGAGTGGCTGCTACGTTTTGTGACCCAGCTGGTGCTGGCGTAAATGACATCACCGGCACAAGCGTTGTTCGCGAGCTTCACTCGCTTGGAATAACAGTACGATATCGGCGAAGTTCGATTCTGGAAGGTATTGAGCTTATCCGAAGGGCTATAAGAGCCGGCGACGGCAAAAGCAGGCTTATAATCTCGCCGAGGTGCGAGAGGCTGATAGAGGCGATGCAGTGCTATCACTACCCGCAGAATTCAACCGGCGGCAATGTGGAACTGCCGTTAAAAGACGGCATTTACGACCATCCGATAGACGCCCTGCGGTATTTCTTCATCAATTACAGACATAGCAGCAAAACCATAAGCAGAAGATATTAACACTATGCCACCGCAGGCGTGTCTTTTACTTTTCACTATCGCTCCAAATCCATCGGCTCGAAATGAGTCTGCGAAACGACGCCGTCGGCCCTAATAGCTGCGAGGTCTTCTGCGTTAACCTCGCCCTTAACGAACTGCTGAACAACAGGATTGGGATGATTACGGAGATACTCAGCATCACCGTCAGCAAGAATTTTGCCTTCGTGAAGCATAACGATGCGGTCCGCCACCTTATAAGCGCTTTTCATATCATGAGTAACTACAACGCTTGTTACTCCCAGACCTCTCTGGAGCTTCAGGATAAGCTCATTTATAGTGTCGGCGCGCATAGGGTCCAGGCCGGTCGTCGGCTCATCATATAAAATTACCTCCGGATTCAACGCGATGGCACGCGCCAAGGCAACCCTTTTGCGCTGGCCGCCGGAAAGCCTGGCTGGATAATAATCCTGAAAACCATCCAGCCCAACCATTGCGAGCTTGCTCTTGACGAGTTCATCAACACCGCTGCTTGCCGTTATTCGGTAGTGCTGTCTTATCGGAAACAATATATTCTCAGCAACACTCAGGCTGTCAAACAAAGCGCCGCCCTGGAAGAGGAAGCCGAAATGTGTCCGTATCCGATTCAGCTCATCCTCCCCAAGATTATCGATTCGTATGTCCTTAAAATAGACCTCGCCGGAACTCGGGCGAAGCAGAACTATCAAATGCTTTATCAATACGGTTTTGCCGCAGCCGCTCGGCCCTATCACCACCGTGCACTTACCCTTTTCCACGCTTAAGGAAACATTATCCAGAACGACATTGTCTGCGAACTTTTTAGTAACATTCTTAAGGGCAAGCACGTTCTCTTTGTTGGTCTCGCGAGATTTATCTTTTCGGTCAGCTTCAGTCACTTTTTGTCTCTATCGCCTAACTTTTCCTCAAACCAGACTTTTGAGCGGCCAAAAGGTGGCGTAAATCGCCTTGAAGATAACAGCCAGCGCGAAATCGATCGCCAATATCGTTATGAAACTGGCGACAAAGGCCTCAGTACAGGCCTGGCCGACCCCGTGGGCACCTTCTTTACAGGTAAAGCCTTTGTAGCAGCTTATAACGGCGATTGCCCCGCCAAAAAAGAACCCCTTTATAACCCCGATGCTCACGTCCCACAGTTCCACGCCCGAAGCGCTGAAATTCCAGTAGGCCCAGCTATTAATCCCAAGGTGAACAACCCCTATGAAAAATCCACCTACGGCACCCATAAAGTCTGCGTAAATAATCAGCGCCGGTGCAAGCAGCAGGCACGCCAATACGCGCGGCACAACCAGATACCGTATGGGGTCTGTGCCCATACTCCTTACGGCATCAATCTGCTCGGTAACCCGCATAGTCCCAAGCTCGGCCGTCAGGGCACCGCCGACACGGCCGGCTAACATTACCGCGGTAAGAACAGGACCCAGCTCTTTCACCACTGAAATGTTGATTAAAATGCCCAGATGCTCCTCCAGCCCCATACCCGCAAGCTGGTCGTATGCCATTACCGCCAATATCATCCCTACGAACGCTCCCGTTACCATTACAACCGGGACACTGCGAACACCGATGAGATTCATCTGCACCCATATCAAAGAATATGTTGCCGACTTCACACAACTGTTTGCTGATGTCGACATCACCTGCCAGAAAAAACGCGAGAATTTTCCTATGTTACTCACGTCCCTTACGGTATTAGCCCCCAGCGCCGTTATCATAATCTGCCTCCGTAAAATCAATCCAAAACCCGATACTCAACATATGCCAACACAATGCAAAGACGCGGTCAATTATCAATAATCGCCGGACGATAGTCAACTACTATTGGTAACTGGTTAAATGGTAACTGGTTAAATGATTGCATAGCTACCAATCAGCGGGCAGCGAGAACCTGGCGGACCCGCTCATCCATAGCCTTTTGGTCAACGGCGAAGCTGCTCAAGCCGGCCAGGTTCATCAGGCTGTCGAGACCGATTGACTTATCCGCGAGAGCGTCCCGCCAGTTATCAAGCCTCGGAATTTTACCTTCCTGTGTGCTGGTTTGAATCTGTGAATTATTCCAGCGGACCATTACATCACCGCAGCGGTACTCGCTGAAGAAATCAACCAAATCGTCCGGCGTGAAACTGTCGAGGTTTTCCTTCTCGAGGGCATCGACACAGCTAATAAGAACATCGTCGATGTCCCAAAGTGTGTTTAGCCTGATTGCATCGATGTCCACGTCCGGATTTACGCCGGGCTGATAGTCAGCAGCGGTCTTGTCCGAGATTTGGTCGGCAGCAAGACCTAAATCCCGGAACTGACCCGCAACCTTCGGCGGCATCGTCATCACATCAATACCAGCTAAGTCACGAACCTGCGAACCCGCACGGAAGCTGGCACCAATCTGCAGAGAAGGTGACAGATTTTGCCGCCGCAGCTTTTTTACCGCTATCTGGGAAGCGAGTGTCGCCTTTTCACCGATGTAAGCACCATCACCGAGGTCGTTGTCTACGACGAAGCTGTTCAAACGGCCAAGAAAAACATTTACGTAAGCGGGCTTTCCTATTCTGGCAATCACATAATTCTGACGGGCTGAAAAACCGAGTGTGTGGTTTACCGGAATTCCCTCTGCTGAGATTTTTCTGGTTGCCAAAAGACCTGCCGGCGTAAACGGAATCTTGATAATAAATCGCTGCGGACAAATAGCGTGGAAACGTTTCGCATAATTGACAGCCCCTTCAGGGTCGTGAGCGAGCGCGGTGTGTTCTTCAACGGAGACGTAAGCATCGAATTCTTCAACGAGCCTCAGGCCGTGCCACGCGTTGAGGATAAACGCAGTTTCAAGCGTTCTTTTCTCTTCGGAAACTTCGCCGGCGGCTGTCAACATTCGGTCTGCCTCGGTGATAAGTGAATCGTATCGGCCCGTCTGGACCTCTTTATTTAACAGGGTGTTGTTAGTGGTCAGCGCTGAGAACTCCTGCGTCCAGAATTTCCTGGCGTCTTCGATGCTTCCGGTATCGAGCCAAAGTTCACTGCCAAGCTGACGAAATCGGGACCAAAGAGGGTCGGTCCTGAAGCTTTGTTTCAGCCGGCCGAAGCGAGGCTTGAAACCGGCTGTTACGAACCTGTGAATTTGCCGGCTGATGTCCAAGTCGGTCCTCTTCATGTTCATATTTTCCCCAACACTTAAGAACTTGATAATGATGGGAGGCATTATAGCGGTAGGATTTTCGGTTTGCAAGGGCGGGAAAATAGGGTTATAAACAACATCTTCAACAACATTGAGCAGAAAAACAGAAACTATGACTAAACTACCGCAAAGACAACGTGCTGTTCAACTGGTGGGGCCTGACGAGCTGATTTTTAACGACTGTAAAAAAGTCACTGCGCCCGGGCCGCACCAGATTCTCTGCCAAGTTGAGGTTGTAGGTCTGTGTTTTTCCGACCTCAAACTGCTAAAGCAGTTCTCATTCCATGTGCGCAAAAGCGAGGTGGTTTCGGGCATAGAGCAGTCGGTCCTCAAAAAGATTTCCAGCTATGTTCCCGCAGAGGCAGCAACTGTGCCGGGCCACGAAGCGGTGGTAAAAGTAGCAGCCGTCGGCCCACAGGTAAAAAACTTCAAAAATGGCGAACGCTATCTGGTGCAGGCCGATTACCGCTGGCTGAAAACCAAAAGCTCCAATGCCGCCTTCGGATATAATTTCGAGGGAGCACTTCAGGAATATGTCCTGATAGATGAGCGGGCGATTACTTCACCGGAAGGCGAATCGATGCTGCTATCCTTCAGCGAGAACCTATCGGCCTCGGCAGCGGCATTAGTGGAGCCGTGGGCGTGCGTGGAATACACATACGCTTCGAGAGAACGCCGGAGTTTAAAGGCCGATGGGCGAATGCTCGTCGTTGCAGATGTAAAGGTTGACGAAAATGCTCTCGGCAATTTATTCGGTCTATACGGCAGACCAAAACAAATAACGTGGGTTTCGGAATCAGCGAATATCTCCAAGTTCAATGACGCGAGCTACGATGACGTGGTTTACTTTGGTTCAAATGCTGACACGGTCGAGGCACTATCTGGAAAAGTTGCTGAAAAAGGCCTTCTCAATATTGTGCTCTGCGGCGGCAGATTCGCACGCAATGTGGTTACACAGGTGGGTCGCGTACACTACGGCGGCATTCGTATAGTAGGTACGAGCGGCTATGACCCTGCTGAGTCAATGGCATATATACCCGAAAACGGAGAGATTCGCCCCTGCGATAAAATTAATGTCATCGGCGCAGGCGGACCGATGGGTGTAATGCACGTGATACGAAATATCTGCCAGGGCATCGAGAACGTTGCTGTCTTTGCCGGCGACATCGACGACGACAGGTTGGAAGCTCTAACGAAAATTGCCGAGCCTTTGGCCAAGAAAAACAACGTACAGTACAGGTCTTACAATCCCACTAAAGAAAAGTGCAGCGAAACCTGCGGTGTCGTTACCGCACATCTGGATCCCCGAGTTGTTCGGGAAACTTTTGACTATACAGTGTTGATGGCACCTGTGCCGGATTTAGTCGCATCTTCGGTGTACAGCAGCGCCGAGCACGGGATAATAAACATCTTCGCCGGCATCCCCACAAGTTTCGCAACCGAAAGACGAGAAACAGATTCGTTAAACGGTTGCGGTTACGCATCTCGTATCGACCTCAATACCTATATTGACAAAAGACTGTACTTCATCGGAACCAGCGGCTCCACTATTGACGATATGAAAGCGATACTGACAAAAGTGGAATCGGGCACGCTCGACACGAATTCTGTAGTTGCGGCTGTATGCGGGCTTGAAGGGGCAATCGAAGGTATTCGAGCAGTTGAAACCCGCGAAATTTCAGGTAAAATTATCGTGTACCCGGCCTGTAAGGGCTTAGAGCTTGTGGAACTGAAAAAGCTGGGCGAAAAACTTCCGCAGGTGGCTGAAAAACTGGATGATGGCTTTTGGAATAAAAAAGCAGAAGAGACCCTTTTGAAAATATACCAGAACTTGTAAGCTATAACAGCAAAAAGAAAGGATAGTAATATGCCTGACGTTGACGCCGTGAAAGAAACGAAAAACTTTTACGAAGATATCCCTATGGAAAAGCGGGGCTTTTTCCTCAAGGGAGCAAGTGCACTTGACTGGGGTATGAAGAACCGGCTTTCAAGGATATTCAACCCCGAGACCGGCCGAACAGTTATGTTTGCCATCGACCACGGCTATTTCCAGGGTCCCACGACCGGCCTTGAGCGCATCGACCTGAAAATCGTCCCTCTGATGCCGTACTGCGATGCTATTATGCTTACCCGCGGAATACTTCGCACCTGCGTTCCGCCTACATTGACCAAGCCGGTAGTGATGAGGTGCAGCGGAGGACCGAGCATACTGAAGGAACTTTCGGATGAGCACTTGGCCGTCGACATCGAGGACGCCATCCGAATGAATGTAGCGGCTGTTACGCTCCAGGTATTCATCGGCGGCCAATTCGAGAGCCGTTCCGTACACAATCTGACGAAACTGGTGGATATGGGGATGCGATACGGGATTCCAACTATGGCGGTAACCGCAGTCGGCAAAGATATGGCAAGGGATGCTAAGTATTTTCGCCTGGCCTGCAGGATATGTGCCGAGCTCGGCGCCAACATTATCAAGACATATTATGTACCAGAGGGTTTTGAGACGGTTACAGCCTCGTGCCCGGTGCCGATTGTGATGGCCGGCGGCAAAAAGCTCCCTGAACTCGATGCGCTGACAATGGCTTACAACGCCATCCAGGAAGGTGCCGCAGGCGTCGATATGGGAAGAAACATATTCCAGAGCGATGCCCCCAAAGCAATGATGCAGGCTGTGCACAAAGTTGTGCACGAGAATCTAAAACCGAAAGAGGCTCTGAAATTGTATGAAACCCTCAAGGCCGAAGAGTAAAAGCCAAACAATGAACGATAAGCCCCTCGCCCTGAAAGACAAAGTCGCACTGATAACCGGCGCAGCCGGCGCTATTGGTTACGCTGTCTCGCAGGCACTATTGGAAAACGGCTGCTGCGTAGCGGTGAGTGACCTGCCCGGCCAAAGACTCGATGATTTTACAGCGGATTTAAAAAAACAGGCTGCCGAAAGGGTAATCGGCATCGGACTCGATGTAACCGATAAAGACTCCGTAACAAACGGTTTTCAGTCGGTCATCGACACCTGGGGCAAAATTAACATCGTAGTAATAAATGCCGGCATCGCATTAGTCTCAACCTTAATAGAGATGGACATTGAGGCCTTTCGCAGACTGGAAAAGGTAAACGTGGAAGGTACACTCCTGACGCTCGCCGAGGCAGGTCGGCGATTTATAAAACTTTCCATCGGCGGCGACGTTATCATTATGTCCACCAAAAATGTTCCATCCCCAAGCGCTGGCTTCGGGGCCTACAGTGCGACCAAAGCCGCCTGCCATCAACTGGGACGGATTGCCAGCCTTGAATTTGCCCAGTATGACATCCGTGTGAATATGGTCGCACCTGACGCGGTATTTTCGGAAGGCAGCTACAAATCCGGCCTGTGGGAAACCATTGGCGCTGAGCGAATGAAGGCGAGGGGAATGGACGAAAAGCAACTGCAGGAATATTACCGCAACCGAAATCTGCTCAAGACAAAGGTTACCGGCCGAGATGTAGCAAACGCCGTGCTGTTCTTCGCAACGCGTCAAACGCCGACGACCGGCGCTACAATTCCGGTTGACGGCGGCCTGCCAGATGCCACACCAAGATAAAACTAAACAGCACACCAACAAAATGAATAGTGCCTTAAAGGATTTAATAAAGATATCCAATGCGACCGGCAGGGATGTCGCCCTGGTTCAGGCCGGCGGCGGCAATACGTCGGTAAAAGACGATAGACGATACATGTACATAAAAGCCAGCGGAACAGCCCTGAAAGATATGAGCATAAAGCAAGGCTGGCGGAAGCTCCGGCTGGATGTGGTCTTATCGATTATAGAAGATAAATCAATCGCCGCACTCGATACACAGGCCAGAGAAACTGAGGTTAAGAATCGGCTGCTTCTTGCCTGCGCCCCGCCGCGGCGGGGCCAAGCCCGGCCGTCACTCGAATCTCATTTTCACGCCCTCCTCGATAAATGCGTGGTCCATTTACACCCCCAGGCCGTGCTGGCGTATACCTGCGCCAAAAACGGGCGTGAAAAACTTCAGAAATTATTCAAAAATGAAAAATTTCCACCTGTATGGGTGCCTTATGTCGGACTTGGATATATGCTCGCAAGGAAAATTAAAACAATCACCGCAGACTACAAAAACCGTTATGGCAGAAATCCAGCAATTATATTTTTGCAAAATCACGGGCTTGCTGTTACAGCAAATAGCGCAAATGCGGTGCTTCGGCTCGTGCGCCGAGTGGTCAGAACCTGCAACGGTAAACTAAAGCAACTGAAGCCAAGCAAAATAAGACCTGTGAGTAACCAGACCATCACCGATATAAAGCTTCGCATCCGCAAGGCATTCTTTGAAGCGACCCGCCGTAAGGCGTCCCCAAGCGGAGGCCGAAATACCTCGATAAGTTATTTCTGCAACGAAACAATCGCAGCATTTTGGCGCCAAACAGATGCAAAGAAGATGCTCTCATCGGGCGTTTTGACGCCGGACGAACTGCTTTACGCCAATGGGCCGGCAATGTGGGTGGACAGATGCAATTCGACGGCAATTGCCGCCAGGCTGAACTCACAAATCAAAAACGGCTTGAACCTTTCCATAGCATTCTTGGTTAAGGGCGTCGGACTTTTTGTCGCAGGTTCTGAAAAAATAGCACCTGCAGTCAGTGAAATTGTAACCAGCTCACTTTTTATTCGTACTAATGCCTCACACCTGGGCGGGATTCGCGGCTTGAATAAAAGGCAGCAAAACTTCATCAAACAGTGGGAAACGGATGCCTTTCGCAAAAAATTGGCTGGCGGTTAAAATGATGGTTGTTGCAGGTTACAAAATGGCAAACAGCAGCGGGACACCGACAGGTTATTCCGTCGCTTTGGGAGAGGACATAATATAGTCGATGCAGTCGCTCAGGCCTGCCGTCGCAACAGCAACGGTGCGGTCTGCAGCGCCATAGTAGAGGTTAAGCTGATCGGTTTCCTTGCTGATGGTTACTCCCGTTGGGAACACGACGCCCCCAACGTCACCAAGACGTTCGTAAATTTCGCGCGGCCCCAAAACCCACTCGTCGCTTCGCCGGCGCACCTTCCAGGGCTCGTTCAAATCCAGAAGTGCCAGTCCAAGCCGGTATATCGACCCCGAGGCTGTTGCGCGGACACCGTGGTAGAATATCATCCAGCCGTGCGGAGTTTCTATGGGCTGACACGCCAAGCCGACTCTATGACAGTCCCAGTAAGCAGCCCTTGTCCTGATGAGCAGTCTGTGGTCGCCCCAGTGCTTCAAATCAGGCGAGAAGCTAATCCACATATGTGCTTCACCACGGACAATCGGCCGATGAATCAGGGCGAAACGTCCCTTGAACCTGCGGGGAAACATACAGGCATCCTTATCTTCCGGCGGCAAAAGTGCACCAAGCCTGGCAAAGGTCTTGAAATTCTTGGTAATCACCAGTGACACCACCGGGCCTCCCTCGCCGAAAGATGTGTACGTGATACCGAACTGCTTCTGCTCTTCAAGCCAGATAATGCGAGGGTCTTCCAGTCCCCACCTTTCCTCTCCGGAGGTTTCATCAGCCTCAAGGGTCGGGGCAGGGTCAATTTGCCAGTTTGTGAATCCGTCGCTGCTGCGCGCAACGGTCAGATGTGAAAAGCCGCGCATATCCTCGACGCGAACCAACAGGAGTGTCTCATTATTCAATTTGATGGCGCCCGGATTCATAACCGCATTCGCCGGATAAGGCCAAATTTCCGGCGTCAATATCGGATTGCCCGCGTATCTTTTGAAAAGCCCGTACGCCTTTCTCTGTCTCAAAAATTCAGGCATAGTCTCGGTCCCGAAGCACAAACTGACTCATCCGGGTATTAGTTCATCGCTTACACCGCCCAATTCTATCGGCAATTTATACGGTGCACTGTTAATCAAAATACTCAACTCACGCCGGCAAATGCCGAACAGCTACGACAAAATAGCAAACCACAAACTATCGGTCAAGCACAAAGGTATTGACCGCAGACGGCGTTTCTGCTAACCTGCCTGTCCTTTCAGCAAGGAAGATGCCAAATGAAAATCGACTGCCTGGTTCTGGGCTCGTTCGAAACCAACTGTTATATCCTTCGCGAAAGCGAATCGACAGGTGACTGCCTGATTATCGACACAGGCCTCGAGGCCGGCGAACTTGTCGATTTTCTCCGCGAACATAAACTAAATCCGGTCGCAGGGGTTCTCACTCACGGACATATCGACCACATCAGCGGATTAGCACAGCTGCGCAAAAACTTCCCCGGCGTAAAAGTTTACATTCACAAACGCGACGCAAATATGCTCACAGACCGCCAGAACAACCTGTCGTTTCTCGCAGGCATAACGCCTGCCGCCGGCGATTGTCTGAAGGCTGATTTTACTCTCGAAGAAGGAAGTGTCGTCGAACAGGCCGGCATAAGATTGGAGGTGCTTCATACACCAGGCCATACGCCGGGTGGCATCTGCCTGTATTCGAGAAAAAAGCAAATCGTTTTTGTAGGCGACACACTATTCGCTGATTCCATCGGCCGAACAGATATACCGGGCGGCAGTACGACCCAGCTAATAAAGAGCATAAAGCAAAAGCTTCTGACGCTGCCGGATGAAACCATTGTTTACCCCGGCCACGGCCCACAGACAACAATCGGCCGCGAAAGAAAATACAACCCATATCTGTCCGGCTGCGGCTCGGCGCTTCGCCGAGACGAGCAGTAACCATTTTCGTCCAAAAACCTTGCAAAAGCTCCCCATTTTTAGTATGGTGATTAGCCGGTACTTCTGAGTAACCCCACGAGAAATCGGTATATATTTCGTGCTGTTCATCACCGGCAGTTAATAATATTTGGCAATCAGGAAACTGACGCAATGCGTAAATGTGCCTGGCTGACAACATTGGTGTTCTTGGTTATAGCCGGTTGCGGCGGAGGTGAAAAACCGAGGTTTACCAAAGAACAAATGGCCGCGATACCGCTGCCGCAAACGACAGATCTTCCGGAATGTTCAGGAGGGTTCGTCCTGGCTGTCGGCAATGAGTCATTAACGGCTGATGAGATAGTTTATCCGTTGTTGGAGTACCTCGGACCGGTCGCTCGGGCAAATGACTATCTGCAATTCGAAAGACAGGTGCGCAGCGATGTCGAGCAATTTGTGGTCGGTAAAATAGCTAATATCCTGCTCTATCAGCAGGCTAAAAGAGAGCTCGGCACCGGCCTTGACGAGCGCCTCGAAAAACTGGCTGATGCGGAAGTGCAAAAATTTATCGTCGGCTTCGGCGGTGATTATGCGCAGGCCGAGCATGCCCTGAAGCAGGATGGCCTAAACTGGGCAAGCTTCAAAAACTATCAGAAAAAAATCATCCTCAGTCAATACTATATATCGACGAAGCTGCCGGAGGAAAGGTCCGCCACCTACGGCGAGTTGTTGCAAACCTATAATAATATGAAAGAGGAATTCTTCACGACACCGGCCAAGCTGGAATTTGCCCTCATAGATATAGAGCTGGCAAAACTCAAACCCGTGAACCCGAACCAGACAGCCGAGCAAGTCGGCAGAGACTTGGCTGCTGAATTGATGGAGCGTCTTCGCAGTGGTGAAGATTTCAACAGCCTGGCGAAACTCTATTCGCACGGCTACAATGCATCATCCGGCGGATATTGGAAGCCGGTGCAACCGGAGTCTCTCGCAAAACCCTATGATGTTCTCGCTATCGAGGCGGAAAAGATTCAGCCCGGCCGGATTGCTGGGCCAATCGAGGCCGGCGGACATATCTTCATAATGAAGCTGATTGCCAGACAAACAAAAACGGTTGAGCCATTCGAAAAAGTGCAAAAGCAGCTCGAAGCCAAGATAGATTTCGACCGCCGCAAACAGGCCGCTGATAAATTCGGCGCCAAACTGGTACAACAGGCACAAATGGGCAATAAGGATGAGTTTATAAATTTCTGCTTGCGAAAAATCTACGCGATGAGCACACGGTGATTGGTAACTGGTGATTGGTAACTGGTGATTGGTAACTGGTAACTGGTGAATTAAATACGAAAACAAAAAGCGAATATACAATGGAATATAAAACCTTTGAAGATTTAGAGGTATATATAGTCGCAAGAGAGTTTAGAAAAAAGATGTATGCCTTGGCCAAAGAATTGCCGGAATATGAGAAATATAATCTAGCAAATCAAATACGTCGTGCCGCAGTTTCTCTAACCAATTGTATCGCAGAAGGGCATGGAAGATTTCATTATCAGGAAAATATCCAATTCCTAAGACAGTCGAGAGGTTCACTTGAGGAATTAATTGATGACATCAACGTTTGTATAGATGAAAGTTATGCCGATTTGGACCGATTGAGTAAATTGAAGGAAGAAGGGTATGCGCTCTTAAAGAAATTAAACGGATACATCAAATACCTGCGTAAATGTAAGGAAGAATTGTAGTCGATAAATGAAAATTTATTTAACCATTTAACCAATTACCATTTAACCAGTTACCAGTAGGCAGATGGAAATTGTTGCACACGGTATAGACCTTGTTGACTTTCCGCGGATAGAAGAAATGGCCAAGCAGCACGGGCAGCGTTTCTTGGACAGGATATTCACTGCATCCGAGCAAGCCTACGCCGACGCGAATAAGAACAGAATTGAGAAACTTGCCGGCCGTTTCGCAGCAAAGGAAGCTATTCTTAAACTTATGGGCACAGGCTGGCGCGGCAAAATCGCCTGGACGGATATAGAAATAGTAAACAATCCCGCAGGTCAGCCGCAAGTCAATCTCAGCGGGGAGGTTGAAAAAATCGCCGAGAAGCTCGGAATTAAACACATAAGCGTAAGCATTACGCACACCGCTAATTTCGCGATCGCCTCAGCGGTCGCGATGGCGGAAAAAAAGTAATCACGGATTTTACGGAACAAGCGGAGGAATTAATATTTTCCTCCGATTCATTTTGAGGTCTGCTTTACCCTAGTCGGACTGAATCGTCATTTGTTTCAAGCTCCAAAATACACATCACTAACTCCAATCCCTCGCGTCCAAAGTCCTCAAAGGTCTGGTCGATTAGGAAGTTCGGCCAACAAGTACTCAATCATATAAGCATCATCTAAGGATAATTGGTCAGGCACATTCCCCATTCCAATGCGGCGCAGGAGAGGCGGAAGGAGTTCATGATCGTAGTTCGATAAGAGATAGGCAATGTTGAACCAAATCCAAAGGCAGATCGCGTAGGGCCAGCCACGCTCAACCATAAAGGATGTAACGATGGGTTGCCAAGGCAGTTGCAGAGATGGAATTAGACCGATTACAAGTCTTAATAGTTCCAAGCTGACAATCCCAGAAATAACCAAGATAAATACTATGGCTCTCCTATGGGGCCAATGCCGATAACCGCCAGCCAAAAAGTATGGCAACGGCGCGATTTTGTACACAAGAAAAGTGAATAGCACCAAACCAATAAAGACACCCGCTCCTTTCGCAAAGACCATCCAGTTTAAATCATTGCCATTCTCGCTCAGTACCAGAACAACGGAGGGAACAAACACAGAAAATATGTTTACGTCTATTGAACCAGCCACTTTTCCAATGCTATATCCCCAACAAATCGTAACTGCACAGATTATTACCCATATCCATGTCGGGCCATAACTACCAAAGGAATTCCCTATGTCTTTGTGGAAGAGCATTGTTAACGAAACAATAACCAAGCTGAATGACGCTACCCACACGATGCCGTAGAAGTGAAATATCTGCCTAAACATCTTCTCGCGTAGAAGCCGATACCACAGAATAAGCTCCGGAGTCTTTCTCAGTTTAGACATCAGTTCAGACATATTTTAACCGAATCCAAGAAACCATCTGCTTTTTCAAGCTACTTGCATATGTTTATAGATACCATTGTTAGAGAAATGGCATCGGTTGTCAAGATTGATTAAAAGGCACAAAAAGCTATACTGGCTAAAAAAGCATTCTGACGTTGTCATTCCGTGTCTGACACGGAACCCATATTTTTCTGGATTCCTGCCCGCCGGAAGCGGACAAGCTTTCACAGGAATGACATAAGGTGTTTTGAAAATATGTCTAACGGAACAAAAACAAACGAGACAGTATTGGCATCTTCATCGAGTTTTTCACGGGCTGGAAGCCCGTGCTACTTTTGACTGCATCGTGATAGGCGCTGGACACGCCAGCGTAGAAGCCGCCCACGCAGCGGCAAAAATCGGTGCCTGTAAATGAGGCGTTAAGCTTCTATTGTCTCAGTCCGGCTGACATTGCCAACACCTATTCTAACTTAGCATTTCAGCCAAATCTTCATCAACATTGCCGATTGGTGTTATATTGAATTTTTCCACCAATACCTTCAGTACATTTGGGCTGATAAACGCCGGCAGGCTCGGGCCAAGTTTTATGTTCTTTATACCCAGATACAGCAGTGTCAATAGAATTGCCACCGCTTTTTGCTCATACCATGATACCACCAGCGAAAGAGGTAACTCGTTCACACTACAATCAAACGCATCGGCAAGCGCCAAAGCGATTTTAATCACCGAATAGCAATCGTTACATTGTCCTGTATCAATCAAGCGTGGAATGCCATCAATATCACCATAGTCGCGCGCATTTAATCGATACTTTCCGCAGGCCGCCGTCAGTATTACACAATCATCCGGCACCTTCTCGGCAAACTCGGTAAAATAATTACGACCTGGCTTTGCACCGTCGCAGCCGCCAATAAAGAAGAAATGTCGAATCTTACCTGCCTTTACCGCCTCAACAATTTTATCAGCCAGTCCAAGAACAGCCGTATAATGGAATCCTGTGCTTAGTGTCCCCTGCGGATTTTCTGCAAGCGGCGGCTGTGACAGAGCCTTTTCAACCACCTCGCCGAAGCCTCTGTTTTTGATGTGCTTTACTCCTGCAACGCCGGCTATCCCGCAGGTAAACATCCGGTCCTTGTAGGAATCTTTGGGAATCATAACACAGTTGGTCGTTACTAAAATCGCGCCGCTGAATTCGTCGAACTCTTTTTTCTGATTCTGCCAGGCGGTTCCGTAATTACCCACAAGATGTTTGAATTTCCGCAGTTCAGGATATCCGTGGGCTGGCAGCATTTCGCCATGAGTATAAACGTTAATGCCTTTGCCCTGCGTCTGCTTTAATAACTCATAAAGGTCCAGCAGGTCGTGGCCGGTAACAACAATCCCAGGGCCGGCTTTGGTGCCTCTTGTAACTGTTGCCGGCTTAGGATTACCAAATCGGGATGTATGTGCATCGTTCAGCATCTCCATAGCCCGAAGATTCATCTCGCCTGCCTTAAGTACCAGTTCCAGATAGCGATTAATATCAAAGTCCACATTGGTCAGAGTCGAGAACATCGCTTCGTGCATAAACGCATCAACCTGCTCATCCTTTTTGCCCAGTTCACGAGCGTGGTATGCGTAAGCAGCTATACCCTTTAGCCCAAATATAAGCGTATCCTGCAGACTCGCAATGTCCTCATCCTTGCCGCAAACTCCGGTTCTGGTACACCCTGTACCACCTGCTGTCTGTTCACACTGATAACAAAACATAATATCTCCTTCCCTTTTTAAGTTTTACTCTTCAGAAACTGCTGGGCATTGTTCGGCATGCTGACACCATTGGGCGCAACCTAAATTCATCTTTGGATTAACTACCATCTGCCCGCAGTTTCGGCATTTCCGTTTCGGCTCATCTTTGAAAAACTCTACAGAGTGACCACAGCCGAGACATTTTACATCAAAAATATCTTCCGGCTTCCAAAACCTTTGGTCCTGTCCCGGGCATCTGAGCATAATACACACCTATCTCCTTTTAGGCCGCTTGCTTTCAATTTATGCTCGAATCATCGTCAGCAGCATTTTAAATTTTTCCTCGGCAGCAACAGAGTGCGGTACGTTGGCCGGCATTATGATGATTTCACCGGCTAAAACCTTTACATCTTCACCGCCTATTGTCAGCTTAACCGAGCCGTCAAGAACCTGTAAAACCGCATTGTAGGGGGCGGTATGTTCACTTAATTTTTGCCCTTTATCAAAAGCAAATAGGGCAATCGAACCTGCCGGTGTATCCAGTATCGTCTTGCTTACTATCGAATCACGTGAATACTCTACCAGAGAAACCAGTTCCCGACTTTTTCCTGTACAGGCATCTAATGCGCTTGCGTCTTTTTTTGCACGGTTCATTTTTCTCCCTTATGAATCCCATTCATCGATTTGCTCCGGCTCCGCAGAATTTCCTCCAGAGTAATTCCGCCAAGATAACCATCCATATACAGTTGAAGACAATCCAGCTTTGTGCTTATCTCGCACTCAGGCTCAAATTCACATCCCTCACCGCCCAGTAAACACCTGTTGAGCCTGATCCCGCCCTGTAGAACGGTTATAATTTCCAGCAAGGTTATCTCTAACGGCTTCCTGCTCAAGGCAAATCCGCCTTTGGTGCCCATATTGCTTTTAACTAAATTAGCCTTGTGAAGCTTCTGCAGTATCTTGCACCCGAGCTGATACGAGAAATTCCCATCGCTGGCCAACTCTCGGGCCGAAATGAATTCGCCGTTAAAACGAATCGCGAGATTCACCATCATCCGAAGCGCATAATCTGTATTTCTACGCAATACGTCCATGTTTCACCGCCTTTCAAAGCTACCATTCTCATCTAAGACTATTATAGTCCTATATAGCAATTTGTTCAAGGAAAAAAACTGGGTTTTTAAAAAAATTTCAAGAAAACGGAAAAACCGCCTTTTTTCACGGCTCAAGGCCGTTTTTCGAGGCTCGCCGGCATGGTTTTAATGAATGTTTTTATATCACCCCACGCCTTTTTCGCCATCCTGTAAAATTTTGTTCTTCTCCAAAACCTGTTTTGTTGCCTATCAAAGCGGTTCAAAATCATCTTTACCGGCCCCACATTCCGGACAGGTCCAATCATCAGGCAAATCCTCAAAGGCGGTACCGGCTGCAATGCCGTTGTCAGGGTCACCCACAGCGGGGTCATAAATATAACCACATATTAAGCACTTGTATTTTTTCATTTCTTTGTCTCCTCACACCGGCTCCCCTTTCGATTTCTTTTTAATGTAAGTTGCTGCTGTCCGGGGTGTTCGGCCACCCTTAACGTCGCGGTAGTACGTATATGTCATCGGTATTCTGCTGTCATCGATAGTCTCACAAGCCACAATTTTGCCGATAAAGAGCGTGTGCGTTTCAACATCGATTGCATCAGTAACTTCAGCCTCAATAAACCCCACGGTGTTATCGAGAACAATCGGAGCACCTGTTATTCCGATTTTATAATTGACCTCCTGAAATTTGTCCACGTCTCTGCCGGAGCTAAAGCCGAACCGGCGTGTAAATTCGAGGGGCGTACCCTCAGCAAGAATGGATACGGCAAAAACTTTGCTCTCAGCAATGTACCGGCAGGTCAAATTTTCCCTGCTGACACTGACTGCTATCATCGGCGGCTCAGGTGCGATTTGAAAGACAGTATTGACGATGCAGCCATTGAGTTTATCAATCCTTTTCGAACTGACTACGCACATCCCATAGCTCAAATTAAACAACGACTCTAAATCCAGCATTTGTACCCCTGAGCAGATTCGGCTGTGGGCGGCCGGTCACGGATGCCTTACTTCGCTACTTCAAAGACGATAATTTTTGATTCAGAACAGCAATATGGCCCATCTCCTCTTTTATAACTGCCTCGACCTTGTCTTTGCCGGCTTTGACAGAAACGAAATCCTTGAGGCCGAGATAGAAAACGATAGAATCCTTTTCCGCTTCGATAGCCAGTTTCAAAATATCCTTCACGCTCTCGGTGCCCTTTAACTGTGCGCTTAGGTCTTGTCTCAAGTCAAAAATATGGCCGCCTGCCATCGCCTGCAGGTACAAAGCCATCTCGTTTTCGGGGTCAAAAACATTTGACTCACGAGCTTCATCCGAAAGCTGTTTCTTCATTCCCGCAAAAATTTTGCCGTGCTCTACTTCCATGTCGGCAAGCCCTTCAAACATTTGGCGCATCTGACGGTCAGAGACACTCTGGGCCGCTTTGCGGTAGAACTTTTCACCATTTCTTTCAATCTGTTCCGCCATCTCCATGATTTCAAGTGCATTAAAAGTAATACTCATCATCATTCTCCTTACGATGCAGCTGGTTTAAAAACCCGCTGTCCTAATTCACGGTCGAGCATAAGTATCCCAGCCGGTGTTTTCTCTATCATTTTCAGATGTTGAACTATTTTCTCGGCGGATGATTCCTCTTCGACCTGCTCGCTGACAAACCATTGCAGGAAAACATTGGTTGCGTGGTCCTTTTCTTTAACGGCCATGTTTACAAGCTCGTTAATCAGTCCTGTAACCTTCTGCTCGTGCTTGTATGTGGCCTCGAAAACAGCCAACGGCGATTTCCATTCAGACTGGGGAGCCGCTATGGATTTCAATATAACCCTGCCGCTGCGCTCGTTTACAAAGTCGTAAATTTTCGTTGCGTGCATCATCTCTTCCTGAACCTGGACCCTCATCCAGACGGCAAAACCATTCAAATTACGTGACCTAAAATACGACTCCATCGACAGATACAAATTCGCTGAATACATCTCTGCATTAATCTGCTCGTTTAGAGCTTTTTCCATTTTTTTACTTATCATTTCAACTATCCTTTCCATAACCCGTGGATATTGCAGTGTTCACGTGCCGTAACTTTGCCTGCTTCGACGTTGAATACTGCTTCCGGCTTATCACCGGCCTTTAGGCACTTTCGATAAACCAAACCATCTGCAAGCAGCTCAATCCACTCGATATGGTGTTTCTCTTCCATAGGATGAGGAACACTGCCGACCTTTACTTTGTAACCGCCGCTGATTTTTTCGATTACGGGCACGTGCTTTTCCTTGCCCTCATCAGCGGTCTTCGCAGCAAGGTTTTTCATCGGCTCACCGCAACAGACCAGCTCACCGTCGCCGCCGTGAAGCACTTCAACAATGTTGCCGCACAGCATACATTTGTAGATTTCAAGTTTCTTTGCCATAATATTTCCCCTTCATGTAAATTGATGTTATGCAATTCCGAGTTCTTTGTGTTTAACCAAAATCCTGTCAGCCAATCTATCCAGTGCTGTAAAATCATCATCTTTAGGATAACCCTTTGCTATCACGGGCTCAAGGATTTCCACTTTGAGGTTACCAATCAGTCCAGTAATCTGCTCTGCCATTTTGCCGCCCCAGCCGAAAGAACCGATAATCGAAGCAAACCTGGTCTTGGGCCTGAGGGCATTCAGCAAAACACAGGCATACGCAGCCAGCGGATGTGCGCCGGTCAAAACCGTCGGAGAACCAACCACAACCGTCGCCGCATCGACGAGCGATATTGCAAGTTTACCGATGTCACTTGCCGCCAGATTGAACTGCTTAACCGCGATACCTTTTTCAATCAGGGCATCCACGAAATACTCGACCATTTTTCTGGTGCTGCCGTGCATAGAGATGTATGGAAGAACCACTTCATTGCTTACCCGTTCACCTGCCCAATCCTTATACGCATCGATAATAAACTGCGGCTTGTCATAAACAGGACCGTGACTGGGGGCAATCATATCTATTTGAAGATTTTTTATTTTTTCGAGATTCTTCTTTATAGCCGCCCTGAAGGGCATCATTATCTCGGCGTAATATCTCTTGGCTGCTTCATAAACGACTGCCTCATCCTCCACAAACAAGCTGCTTGTTGCAAGGTGCGAGCCGAAAAAGTCACAGGAGAAAAATATTTTCTCTTCCTGCAGATACGTGCCCATCGTCTCCGGCCAGTGTACCCACGGTATATAAACAAATCGCAGGGTCCTGTCACCCAAAGAAAGCGTCTGGCCGTCATTAACTGTGATAAACTTATCTTCGCTGATATTCAACGAATCAATGAGCATATCCCTGCACTTGGGATTTGTCACCACTTTTGCATCGGGATAGAGCATCAGTATATCCGGTATGGCGCCGGAGTGGTCCTGCTCAGCATGGTGGGCAACAATATAATCTATCCTGTGAGCCCCAACCCTGACAAGATTATCTATCAGCACGGCTGTTTTTGTAGGGTCAACCGTGTCCAGAAGCGCGGTTTTTTCGCTGCCGGTTATCAGATAGGCGTTATAACTCGTGCCGTCCGGCAGCGGTATCAGCTCATCAAACAGCCGCCTGTCCCAGTCAATTGCGCCGACTGCATAAATGTTTGGTCTTAACTGCATCATTTTTCCAACTCCCTTACTGCCTGCAGCACCGACTCGTAGTCCGGCTCATGGGTCAACTCGCCGACTATCTGCGTATAGCGCACAATTCCTTTTTTATCCACCACAAATACCGCCCGTGCGAGCAGACGCAGGTCTTTTATAAGTACACCAAAAGCCTGGCCAAACGATGCCGTGCGGTGGTCTGAGAGCACATTAACGTTCTTAACATCCGCAGCTATGCACCAGCGGTCCTGGGCAAATGGCAGGTCCATACTAATCGCAAGCACCACCACGTCCTCGCCTAACGCAACCGCTTCCTCGTTGAATCTTCGCGTCATCATATCGCACACTGAGGTATCGAGCGACGGAAAAGACGAAATAATACACACCTTGCCGCCAAAAGAGGAAAGCTTTACAGGTACCAGGTCTTTTCCAACAACCTCACAATCGGGCATCACATCGCCAACCCTGACTTCGTTACCCAATAAGGTCAGGGGTTTGCCTTTCATGGTTATTACACCTTTTCGTTCATTCATAATCTTCTCCTTACGCCGGCAGCCCGTGACAATACCCACAACTAACAGCGCAACGCATATTCCTGTGAGCGAAACAAAATACTTCCGCCTTTCTATTAACCGGCTCTAACATACAATCCTAACCGCAACTGGGTTGCGCCAAAAGTACGTTATAACTCGCCTCCCAGATAACCTACGCATACAGCAAAAAAGAAGCACCCACAATCAGCAAAATCCTTATTCCTGTGCAGGATGTTGCTTATAGGTGCTAATAATTGACTGCTTCCAGTTCAAAATGCGCCTGTGGATGTGCACACGCAGGACACACCTCAGGAGCTTCTTTACCTTCGTGGACATAACCGCAGTTCCTGCAGACCCATCTGACAGTCTTTTCGCGTTTGAAGACTCGTCCCCTGATTATATTATTCGCTAGCGCGATGTATCTTTCCTCGTGGCGTTTCTCAGCAACCGCGATATTCCTGAAAACCTCGGCGATTTCATCGAAGCCTTCTTTTTCCGCCACGTCTGCGAACTGCGGATACATCTGCGTATTTTCGTAATGCTCACCAGACGCTGCCGCCTTTAGGTTCTCAAGCGTGTTGCCGATGACGCCGGCGGGAAATGCGCCGGTAATTTCCACCTCGCCGCCTTCCAAAAACTTGAACTCGCGCTTGGCGTGCTCTTTCTCCTGATTGGCCGTCTCCTCGAAAATGGCCGATATCTGTATATATCCTTCCTTCCTCGCCTGGCTGGAAAAATACGTATAACGGTTCCTCGCTTGTGATTCACCTGCGAAGGCGGTCAATAAATTTCTCTCAGTCTGACTTCCTTTAAGTTCCATCTGCTTTCTCCTTATTCTTTACTCTATCTACTCCTGCAGATACCCTATCTTACCCGGTTACATCGATTGTACCGGCAGGCGTGATATGAACGGCCCCCTCAAGGCTCTTGTCAGATGTAAATCTATATTCACCGCCCCCTTTTAGAACCACATCACCGTTATCTACTGCTATCCGAATGTCCTGCTGGGGGTTTCTCTGGTGAATAACGTTGGCCAATAGGAAAGTTTTTTCGAGGCCGTCACCGGTTCCATAATTGGCAACTTCATCCGGCTGAGCCAACCGCTTATCACTATAAATCGAGACGCTGTTCATCTGTTGCAGCCAGTGATAAACCTCTTCGAGAGACTTTGAATCGACCATCTGGACGCTGACGGGGTTACGCTCCACTGCCGCTTTGATGAAAGGTCTCCAGTCGCAGCTTTCCATATCGCGATAAGCATAGAAGGCAAGGTCTGCGGTCGTATTGCTCTGACGTATTTGCTGGAGATAGTCAATTATCTGTTCTCTGGTATAGTCTACGGGGATTTTAATCGGCTCTGCGGGCATGAAATTTTTGTCCGAAGAGGGCAGCTTCGCTTCGATGTGGACAAAGTCTGCCAGCTGGTCAATAAACTGTTGCGAATCAGAAACTACCGTTTCAATAAATTTTCTAAAGGCTAATTTGTCCCGGGGACTTCTCAGGTTGGGCTTTTGTTTCTGCAGAAAATCTTCAAGCTTGTCGCAGCGGATTCTGCCGGGCAGTTCATAAGGGGCGAAATCCTCATCGGAGACTTCGGCCAGCAGTTTGTCGTGTGTTTTGCAGGCAATTTTGTAATCGCTGCCATGCTCATAATTAAAGAGGGCCTCGGCCCTTAAAAAATTCGGCTGGCCGTGACAATCGCGGCAAAGCTGAAAGAATTTTTGATATTCCCCGCGGCTTCTTAAAAAACTTGCAAAAACCTCAAGCGTCAGCTCCGCTGAAAGATACAAGCCGAGTTTTTTGGTAAAATCCCGATAAAGCTGTTTATCCATTGTGGCGTCTTTATATAAGCAGTGCACATAGCCGGAGGGATGGGCGACAATTGTTACATTTTCATTGCGCAGCGCCCGTTGCGCCTTATTGGATATAGCGGTGCCGTTAAACCACATCGTTTTGGTAACCAGTCTTCTATTGTTAGTCAGTACCCCATCCTGAACATCAATGAAATTTTGCGAATGTAGCGGCGTGAGTATCATATAAATATCTTCCAGAGGTATTCCGCAGACAATAAAGGCCGCAGCGACATAAAGAGCAGAAAGGGACACACACTCGCCTGCTGCCGTCTTGTAACCTTCTTTAAGGCGAAAGGCGTTCATTGCCTCGACGGTCTCGGTTTTCCAGTAGGGGATAATATCGCTATCATATTTATCCAGGCCGAAGTGTTTTCGAATGTCGACGTCGAAATAATAGCTGTCGCCGTGATAGCCGAAAAGGGCGTTGCTTTCGGCTATTACCTCGGGTGGTATGAAATCTGCAAACCGCTTAATCTCTTTGTCTTTGTTGGTAAGGCCCCAGGTTTCCAGGTCGAGATTGAACTCGTACTCATCCATTATAAATTGTCTAAGCCGCATCAATTTTCTATAGCTGCTCTTGCCCTCCAGCTTTTTGAAGCAATCCAACTCTCGCCATTTCCAGATGACCGGACTCATAATATCAGCCAGCACCAGGCTGTACATCAGCTCAGGAAACACAAAAATTTCCATATCCGAAAGTGTTATTGCGGAAGTATATTTTTCCAATTGCTGCGGATTCATTCTGCACCGGCCTTGCGTTATTCTGAAATTATTTTTCCATCCTGCAGATATATCACTCGTTTGGCTTGCGAGCCGAGTTCTGTATCGTGAGTAGCCACGATTATAGTCAGCCCTTTTTCCTGATTGAGCTGCTTGAAGACGTCGAAAACTTCCTGCGAATTTTCCGTATCCAAATGTCCGGTCGGCTCATCGGCCAAGAGGAACTTCGGCTCGGCAGCCAACGCCCTGGCTATTGCTACTCTTTGTTTTTCCCCGCCGGACAATTGTTTAGGCAAATGGTTAATACGATGTCCCAGGCCGACCTTTTCCAGGAGGCTGATTGATTTTTGCGTTTCCTGCTTAATACCCGCAAAATACAAAGTAAGCTGGATATTTTCGAGGGCAGTCAGACTCGGTATAAGGGAAAAGTCCTGAAATATAAAACCGATATTCCCGCGTCTGATTTTGACTAAATTGCTTTCCTTTGCCCTTGAGACATCGTTGCCTAAAATTTCGAGCTGACCGCTTGTTATACTGTCGAGGCAGCCTATCATATCCAGCAGAGTCGTCTTGCCGGAACCCGAGGGCCCCATTATCGAAACAAATTCGCCCGGACTTACTTCCAAATCGACGTTGTTAACGGCCGCGATGTTTTCCGCGAGGAGCTTGTATACTTTCGTTAATTTTTTTGCTTTAACAATCAGTGTATTCATTGGCTATTCTCCTGTTCTTATTGCTTCAACCGGCCTCATTGATGATGCTCTCCACGCGGGATAAATGCCGGAGACGACCCCTAAAATTATCGCTCCCACGAAAGCCGCCAGCAAAAGACCGGGGTTAATCAATACCAATTGGCCGCTGGGAGCGTAGGGCAATATCCCCTTTATAATTTTCTCCACGACGCTGCTTCCCAGGAATGCGAGGATGCTTCCTAAAACCCCTCCAAAGGTGCAAACAAGGATTGTTTCCGTCCATATCAATTTAAAAATATCCAGCTGGGAAGCCCCGATTGCCTTCATAACGCCGATTTCCCTTGTGCGTTCAAATACCGACATCAATATGGTATTAACGACCCCGATGACCGCGATAAATATCGCAATGACGGCAATTGAGTTTGCCAGAACTTTAGCGGATGATACAAGGTTGAGAATCGTGCCTCTGACCTGTGACATGCTGACGACTTGAATGCTTGGTACGTTGTATAAACTCTCTTCGAAATCAGCGATGTCGCCGAGATTTTTCAATTTTATACCGATGCCGGTCAGTTTATCCGGCAGGGAAAATATTGCCTGGGTGGCTTTAAGAGGCAGAAAGATGGTGCCGTCGTCCTGCGTTCCCGTTCTTTCAAAAATTCCGACAACAGTCATGATTTTATTAATATTCGGAATAAATATTTTATCGCCCACCAGACGTTGTTCGAACTCGGCGGCTTCATATCCGAAAATCGCCTCATCCGCGGTGTCGCTGGAAAACCACTTGCCGGATTTAAATTTGGTCCACGGTTTAAGCGTCAGATATGAGTCTGTGATACCCATATACAGGGCAAATCCACCTTGGCCGTCCCCTCTGTTGGGGTCGTATTCGGTTGCAACAAGCTGAGGCGTTATCTTGTCGATACGGGTATCGCTGCTTATCTTTTCGTAAATATTTGCATCCATATACCTAAGACCGCCGCCGCCTTTAAGCATCATCGTAGCTGCCTCATAGGGGCACCCTTTTGCTGTCACCAGAAGCTGATATCCCATTTTGTCGATGTTGCTTGTCAGGGACTGCCGATACCCCCTGTCAAAACCCAGCAGGCTCACCAGCACGGCAACGGCAACCGCGACCCCGCCTATAGTGAGAATGGAACGAATCCTTTTTCGTTTCAGATTTTTGTATGCAATTGATATGATGTTCATTTTAATTCAACTCCTGTTCCGACAATCATCGACTTATTGTCACGAACTAAAACTTTTCCTTCAACCATTACACGGCCGCCAACCCTCTGCGGAATTGCAACGTCCGAAGGATGCAGGTCAACGTAAATCACGCCGGTCTGGTCTGTTATGTCGAACCATCCTCCTGTCGGGCACTCATCTACGATTTTGCCCTCTATGGTTACAGTTTTGCCGTCGAAACTTTTGGCGTCTTTTAGTATGGCATCTATTTTCGTGAGAGTGTAACTGGAAATACTTTGGCCATACTTTCCTGAGTCTTTTTTACTGCAGCCGTAAATAGTCAAAATCAGGCCCAAAGCCGCGGCTATAAGCAAGACACGATTAATTCTGTTTTTTATTTTCATTTTCTTTCCCTTTCACGTTTTCATCTTTGTTTTTGTCCGAGTAGAAGTATTTGTCGTATTTGTTATTCAACTTGAACTCGTCGGTGAGAATAAGATTCTTTTTTATTCCCCGCAGGGTAGCGATATAATCATCCCTGCTGTTTTCGCTCGGGTCTTTTATCCTTTCTTTCATATCTACGGTGTAAAAGTCTGCCAGGTTCAGGCCGACGAACTGCTTCGTGAATTTTTCATCCCTGAACTTTTGGGGTTCGGGCGAGGTCAATTTCTGATAATAGAAGTCCATAATCACACCGTTGGGGTCCATAGTAATAATCAGCTGCATAACACCGAACATCCCCTTCTGGTTTACGCCGTGGACATATCCTATTATATCTTTACCCTTTAGAATGGTGTAATACGTGTATGGCACGTCCAAAGCCTCGTAAGTAGGTTCAAGTTTGTCTTTGAGTTTGGCTTCTACTCTCTGCGCCAATTCTTTGCCTCCGTGCTCGGCAATGGTAATAAATTCGGTTTTATAATTCGTCGCATTTGGAAACAATCGCTTTATGTCGCGGTCCGGGTCGGTCAGGGAACATCCTATCGCAGCATATAAATTCTGGACGGCCCCCAAACTTATCAAAATTGTCACCGCTAATTTTCTGTACATTTGCACCTCCCTTACAATCCAAAGTAATAAAATTGCAGCACAATCATCCTGTCCTTGTCACCACTTGAATAAACGTCATGAAAATAACCCAAACTAATAGTTGATGAGGTATTAATCTTGTATTCGATAACCGGCGACAAGGTCAAATCACGGGCATCTTTTTTATCCCATTCATTCGACCAGTATGACATCTGCATCTTAACTTTTAAGTCTTGCTGCTGCGGAACAGTATAGCCGAACTCAACGAGGCCTCCAGCCACAGTTGTGCCGTCATTGTCACCGGCTGCGATTTCACCTTTAAAATCAAAAATCCCCAATTGCCGCTGCAAATCTAGCCCTATTCTTTTTTTCCTCGTACTTTTATTGGTGACTAAGTCGGGAGATGGAATTGTCCACGGCTGGCTGCTCTGCAGCGTCTGGCCATAAAGAAAAGACAGTCCCACCTGCGTCTCGCCCGATTTCGGCGTACTTATCCTGCCTGTCAGAAGGAAACTGTCGTCTTTTCTGTGTATTCCCATCCCGCTGCCAAGCTGGGCAGCAAGTTCATAATCATAGTCGCCCAGTAATCCCCTGTAATCAACACCCCAGTCTCTTTTAAACCCTATGTTCTGGGAGGCAAGGGTCTGCAGCAAAGTGCCGTGTGTATCCACCACGGGTTCAAGACCGAAAGCCGGTGCAAAATGGCCTGCCCTTATTGATTCTCCCAGGCCAAGCTTGTGCTCGAGCCAGGCATTATGAATCTCAACCCCGAAGGCATCCTTCGAACTGGCCATAGAATCATAGGCCACACGCATCTGAAGGTCGAGTGTAAGAAAATCGCCGTATTCATTGGAGAATTTCTTATAGTATTCAAACCCCAGCGAATTCATGCTTTCGCCCCTGCCGCCGACCCACTTATCCTTTTTAGAGTAGCCGCCGATAATCCTGGCTTCTTTATAAAAATTATCCGCCTGGGCAATTTGAGGCAAAATCATAAAAGTAAACGCCAATGCCGGAACAAATTGTCTTTTTATGGCCATATTCCATCCATGACACTGCCGTCTCTTTCTTTTCTACCTTCGCAAGCAGAACTTAAATAGCTCGCAAAACTCACAGCCGCTGCGGCGTCTGTTCGTATCATATTCTTTCCATACGTTATTTCTTGAACTGCGGAAGATTAGCCGTGTATTTCTCGGGATCTGCCTCGAATTTCGCCTTGCAGGAGGAACAGCAGAAATAAACCTTAATGCCTTTATACTCGACAAAAACATCCGGGTTGATTTTGTTGCCGTCCATTACGGGGCAGGTGGTCTGTTCGACCGCAGCAGAAGCAACTTTTTTGGTTTCTGCTGGTGCGGCAGGCTCCTTCTTCTTGCACCCGACAAGCACAACCGTAATCATCAACATCGCCGCTAACAACACTAAACCTTTCGCTTTCATTTTTATTTCCCTTCGATATAAAATCTTCTTAAGTTTTAATAATACTCCATCTGCCGTTTCGTCCGCCCATTGTCATCTTACTAAACCGCCGAAGTAGCTCCATAAAAATATATTCAATTATCTATGAAAGCAGAATTTAAACAGCTCGCAAAGCTCACAGCCGTTGCGGCGTCGGCCTGTGCAGTTTTTCACTATGCCAATCCTGCTCAGGGCAAAATCATACTTGACAGGATCAGCAGGTTCAATCTCCTTAAAGGCCTCCGTTATCTTCACTGCCATAGTCAGCGAAACCGTTTTCATATTGTGAAACCCCAGTATTCTGCACAGCCTGTTCATATGAACATCAACTGGCACAATCAGCTTGGCTTTATCAATGCGTTTCCACAACCCCGTATCGACATCATCATCGCGAACCATCCATCGCAGAAAGAGGTTCAATCTTTTGCAGGCACCGCCATTGACGGGGCCGGCCAACAGGTACTTTAAACCACGATGGGCCAGCCTGCTATGCGCCTTCGCATACGTCTTCAACAATCCATTGCAGAACTTCGATAGTGCCGGTAAAACACTCTCGTCGGTTTTGTTGTAACCGAGCAAAAAGTAACTTTCTATACTGCCATTTTCAACAAAAACTCTGTTAAGCAACTTCAGCAAATCCGAAATGTCCTCACCTGTCGTGAAACGATGTTTGAAATCACTTAGCTTTTCTCTGCGGCGTTCATCCAAGTGCTGCACAAACTCAGAAGGGCTTTCGCCTATACGCCCCAACAGGTCTGTCAAACTTTTTTCAATCTGCTGCACCCGGCCGTACGCAAGGGCAGCAGCTAAAAATGCAACGATTTCCCTGTCCTGCCGGCCTGAATACCGATATACAAACTGCAGCGGGTCAGGCTTTATCAGGTCATGGCGGTTGTACTTGCGGTACAATCCGTCCAGTATCCGCTTAATTTGAGCAGTTCGTTCGCCCACAAAACACTGCTGGCCTTAACCCGTCAAAACACATTAAAGTATGCAATTGCTTTACACCAAAACCGGTCAGATTCTTCCGAGTTTTCGCCATGCCCTGCCGTCAGACTCAATGAGAGCATCGGCCTGGGCGAAACTTTCACTGCCGGCGGCGTACGGCCAAGGCGCTGAATCCTCATTCTGCCAGGCATCAAGTACTGGAGTTAATAACTGCCAGGAAAGCTCGGCACTATCATACCTGTCAAAAAGCGTCTGGTCGCCGAGCATACAGTCCAGAAGCAACCTCTGATAAGCCTCAGGCATTTCAACGCCGAATACGCTTTTGTAACTAAAACTCATATTCAAGGTGCTCATACAAATTTTTGAGCCTGCCCTTTTGGCCTGGAAGGAAAGCGATATTCCTTCCTCCGGCTGAATCTGCAATATGAGAACATTTGGCGGTATATCCGCCAGGCCCGCTGAGACAAACATCGAATGTGGAACCTTCCTGAAGAAGATGGCGACCTCCGTATCCTTTGCACAAAGTCTCTTGCCGGTCCGCAGATAAAAAGGAATATCTTTCCACCGCCAGTTGTCTATGAATAATTTTGCGGCGACAAAGGTTTCGGTCTTGGAATCCGGACCAACGCCGGGCTCATCGCGATAACCGACAACCTTTTTCCCGTCGGCGGTGCCGGGGCCGTATTGGCCCCTCACGAAATTCGCCGACCAGGGTTCCAAAGCGAACGGCCGAACCGAACGTAGAATCTTGACCTTTTCATCACGAATACGGTCAGCTTCGAAAGATACCGGCGGCTCCATCGCCACCAATGAAAGCATTTGAAGCATGTGATTTTGAAATATATCGCGCAGGGCACCGGTCTTGTCATAATAGCCGCCGCGATGCTCAACACCTAACGACTCAGCTATCGTAATCTGGATATGGTCAATATAATCACGGTTCCAGACCGGCTCGAATATCGCATTAGCAAAGCGAAACATCAGGATGTTCTGAACGGTCTCTTTGCCCAAATAATGGTCGATACGATAGACCTGAGCCTCATCAAAGCATTTATGAACCATCCCGTTCAGGTCGGCGGCGCTTTTCAAATCCCTGCCGAACGGCTTTTCAACAACCAATCTGGCTTTTTGTGACCCCGTTGAATTATCTGGACACGACAATCCTGAAGAACCCAGATGCCCAACTATCTCTGCGTATAAAATCGGGGGAACCGCCAGATAAAAGACAAGATTATCACCGACCTTATGCTTTGTATTTAATTCAGCAATCCTTTCTTTGATACTCTTGTAAAACGAAGCGCTGCTGTAATCGCCGCTTGTATAATATAGTTTACCGATAAAACTCTGCGTCTGATTTTCTGTATCGCTGCTGAAGGCTTGTTTCACTGCCTGCTGTGCAATTTGGCGAAACTTTTCATCTGAAAGTTTCTTTCGTCCGACCCCCAGCAGATAGAATTGTTCACTGAGCAATCTTCGCTTAGCCAGCTCAAAAAGGCTGGGAAGCAACTTGCGGCTCATCAGGTCGCCGGATGCTCCGAATACGACCATCGCACAGGGCGGAGCGGGCGCTTCTTCACAGATAACATACTCTGAACTTACTTTCGGCCGAATTTCCTGCATCTTGACCACTTCTTCAAACCCCTACCCCTTTTATTACTACGGAGTTTGCGGACCCTCCCACAATTTTATCCGCCATTTTGTGTGGCGGACCTTTGCAGGCTTGTCCCCACAGGATAAACCTTTTGGCGACTAAGTATACCGATTCCACTATGCATCGCAAGCGCGTCCCTAACGCAGGGTGGGAATTTTCCAGGAAGAAAATTTTTGCTCCGTTGACAACCGGCTGACTTTGCCTTAATATGCACCGGCAGTGGTCTTAAGGCGATTTTCAAAAAGCTGCTGCCGGGAAGGTTAATTTGTGATAGTTTACGCTTGTTTACCTGCTCGTTACAATTCTACAAGATTCCCAGGTAAAGTTCTCGCCAAAGATACCGGCAAATTCCTTATCCAGCACACCTATGAGCAGGCCTGCCTTGCGGAACTGCCTCAAAAGGTAATTATCGCTGCCGACGATAGAAGAATCGCCGAAGCCGCGAAGTCTTTTGGCGCAGATTGTATCATGACCAGCCGAGATTGCGCAAGCGGCACCGACCGCATCGCCGAGGCTGTCAGGGACATCAATGTTCAGATAGTGGTTAACCTTCAGGCTGATGAGCCGGAGATTGAGTCGGCCAACATCGATAAGGTTGCCCAGCTTTTGATTGACAATCCGGATGTGCCGATGGCTACGCTGGCTACGGAATTCCAAAATGCTGAGCAGATTTCCGACCCAAATATAGTTAAGGTTGTAACAGATAAAGACAATCGGGCGATTTACTTTTCGAGGTCGCTAATACCGTACAACAGGGAAAAAAATGGAATCGGGCAGGTAAAACACTATCTGCGGCATCTTGGTATCTATGCGTACCGAAAGGATTTTCTGCTGAAGTTTACAAGACTGCCGCAGGGACAGCTCGAACAGATTGAAAAGCTTGAACAGTTACGAGCAGTCGAAAATGGCTATCCGATTTTGGTTGGCAAAGTTGAACATTTCTGCGACGGTATAGATACGCCCAAACAGTATGCTGAGTTCGTCAAAAGATACAAAAATAACCCCAGAGGACACAGAGATTGATAGATAATAAAAGAACAGTTTTTATTTTAGGTGCAGGCGCCAGTTGCCCTTATGGTTATCCTTCAGGTGCTCGTCTCTGCGAGCGTATCCGTCTCCCCCAAGGGTTTATGAATGATTACACCGGATATGGAATACCTAGCCAGCTTGAGCGAACTGCAAGAGATGCTAAATTACAAGAGATCGAAAAATTTAAAGATGCCTTCAATAAATCGAGAATCAAGTCAATAGACTCGTTTATGGCAATTAACCCCAAACTCGCACCGATTGGAAAATACATCATTGCCTTCGAGATTTTAAGGGCTGAGGGGAAGAGTCTTTTTGGCGAAGAGGCTAAACTTGAACAGGAAATGCTTGAGTTTGAAAAAAGTCAAGGGGCAAGCAACCCGGCAGGCTGGTTGTCACACCCACTTTTCAAAGGTGAGGATTGGTATTTCTATCTGTATAACCGACTTATCGAGGGGCTGGTCGGTAAAAATGCTCTGCCGGATTTCTCTAATGGTAATCTTGCTTTTATCACTTTTAACTACGACAGGTCGCTGGAGCATTTTCTTTATGAGAGTTTGAGCAACTTGTTCACAGAGGTTCCAGAACCTGACGTTAGCAAGTGCCTGAAAAAACTCAAAATCCTGCATGTTTATGGTCAGATTGCACCATTAAAATGGCAGGACCCGAAGCAGGGGATAGATTATCGCCCGCAAATTAGCGAGACACTTTTGCAGAAAACGGCTGCTAATATCAAAACAATATATGAGCAAGAAGAAAGTCCGGAGCTAAATGAGGCGAAGCAACTTCTCGCACAAGCGAAGCAAATCTTCTTTCTCGGATTTGGCTATGCCGAAGAGAATTTAGAAATCCTTAAACTGCCGGACAGAACCAAAAAAACAACTTGGATTTATGGAACAGCTTTTGGAGTGGAAGTTAGAGAAAAATATGACATTCGTAGCAGAATTATTCAGTGGTTGCCAGTTGAGTCTTCTGATCAAGTAGAAGTCGGGTATTTGAAAAGTACGGAGAATATGGATTGCCTGAAGTTGTTAAGAAATTATTTGTAGTTAATTCTCTGCGTTCTCTGTGCCCTCTGTGGCTAAAATAAAATTGAAAACGTAACTTAATGAACAATACACAAAACTCAAAACAATATGATTTGGAACCGCGGACGCTCGAATTCGCGAAAAATGTCAGAACCTTTGTAGGCAGACTGAACAAAAGCTCAGCTAATTTTGAAGATGGAAAGCAGCTCATCAGGTCTTCCGGCTCTGTCGGTGCCAACTATATAGAAGCCAATGAATCACTTGGCAAAAAAGACTTTGCTATGAGAATTAAAATCTGCCTTAAGGAAGCTAAGGAAAGTCGATACTGGCTGAGACTTTTGGATATCCAGAAGGATTCTGAACTTCAAAAGGAACAGGCGAAGTTAGAAAGGGAAGCTGACGAGCTTTTGAAAATCTTCGCATCTATTTCACAGAAAACTCAATGAAGTTTTGGGTATTTGATATTGGCTTTTGTAATTTGTTTGTTATTTGCAATTTGTTATTTGTAATTTCCTTGTGATTTGCTATTTGTAATTTGTTATTTCTTTTGAATAAAGGTTTTTATGTCAAAAGACCTATTAGCCTCCGTCAGTGATACTTCGACGGACAGTGAATTCTTTTCGCCGATGCCGGAGGGCTACAAAAAAGGCAAGACGCGGTATGTCTTCGTGCTTGGCACGGTGATAAGCGGCTTAGGAAAAGGCATATTCTCATCGTGCTTAGCCAAGTTAATGCAGGATAAAGGCCTCAAAGTAGCACCGATTAAACTCGAAGGTTATCTGAACATCGACTCCGGCACTCTCAATCCATTCCGGCACGGCGAGGTGTTTGTACTCGACGACGGTATGGAATGCGATATGGACCTCGGCACCTACGAGAGGATGCTCGACCAGGATTTATCAAGAGCCAACTTCTGCACCTCAGGCCAAATCTTCAGCGATGTCCTCTACAAAGAACGCCAAGGCGATTACCTGGGCAGAGATGTTCAGATGATTCCGCACGTTACCGGCGAAGTCAAACTGCGCTTAAGACAACTGGCAATGCAGACAGGAGCCGACATCGTCTTCGTCGAAATCGGCGGGACCGTCGGCGACCTCGAAAATGCCTACTTCATCGAAGCGATTCGCCAGCTTGCCTATGAAGAAGGACCCAGCAGCGGCTGCTTTGTGGCTCTAACATACATACTCGAACCGCAAACGCTCGGCGAGCAAAAATCAAAGGCGGCCCAATTAGGCATAAAACAGCTTATGCAGTGCGGCATTCAGCCGGACATCATCGCCTGCAGAGCGGCTAACCCGGTCAGCGAAAAGGTCCGGCAGAAAATCAGCGTATACAGCAACGTCCCATTCGAGAGAGTCGTCAGCGTCCCGGACTCAGCGAGCATTTATAAGATTCCCGCTATGCTCAGAGAAGCGGGTCTGGACTTTGCGGTGCTGCGGCTGCTCAAAATCGAAGATAGAATCAACCTCCGCGACGAACGCAGGGCATGGGCGAAGTGGTGCGACTTCACCGATAAAATCGACACTGCCAATCACCGCATCACTATAGGCGTCACCGGCAAATATACCTCTGTCCGCGACAGCTACGCCTCGATAATCAACGCCCTCGAACACGCCGGCATCGCACTCGGCTGCAACGTCAATATCAAGTGGATTGAAACCACCGGCATAACCGAGACAAATGCTGCGGAGCATCTGGCGGACGTTGACGGTATCATTGTCCCAGGCGGATTCGGTATCCGAGGCGCCGAAGGTAAAATCGCCTGTGCAAAATATGCGAGAGAAAACAACCTGTCCTATCTGGGACTGTGCTTCGGCTTTCAAATGGCCGTTTTGGAATTCGCCCGTAACGTGTGCGGCCTGAAAAACGCAAACAGCACCGAGATTGAGCCGGGCTGCGCCGAGCCTGTAATCGACGTGCTGCCGGAACAAAAAAAGATAGAAGGTCTCGGCGGAAACATGCGATTAGGTGGAAGAGATATACAGCTAAAACCCAAAACACTCGCGTGGAAGCTTTTCGACAAAGCAGATTCGGTTAGAATGCGGTTCAGACATCGCTATGAGGTGGACCCGCGTTATATCGAAACTCTGGAAAAAGCCGGCTTAGTATTCTCCGGCAAAGCCCCCAATCAACCGATTATGCAGATTCTTGAGCTGCCAAGCCATCCATTTTTTATGGGCACGCAGGCCCATCCCTGCCTGACTTCCCGGCCATTAAAGCCTCAGCCAATGTTTGTAGGACTCGTGGCCGCCGCGATGCAGAGACATTACCCTGATGACAAATTGCCCGACTGCGTAAAAGCCGTCCGGAAAGTGTGCGACCAAAACAATCGCTTATGGAGCTAAAGGTTGAGGCTCTGCGGGAGACCCTCTCTTTTTCAACTGCTGCTCAAGTTTACTCACTTCGGTCTGGAGCTGATGTACCTGGGTCTTGAGTTCGTCATTCTCCTGCTGTATCTGCTCGTTTACCTGCCCAAAAATCTCCATCGTTTTATTTACAGCGGTGCCGACTTCTCCGTTAAACCTCTTTTCGAGGACCTCTCTTCTCTGCTGACATTCCCTCAGTAACCTGTTTTGCTCTTCGATTTTCTTTTCTCGCTGAGCCAGTTGCTCTTGGATTTCCTTTTCTCGCTGAGCTGCTCGCTCTTGGATTTCCTTTTCCTGCTGAGCTACTTGCTCTTGGATTTTCTTCTCTTGCCGAGCTGTTTGCTCCTCGATTTTCTTTTCTTGCTGAGCCCGTTGTTCCTTTAATTGCCTGTTTTCATAGGCTATAAGTTTACTTTTTTTCACAGTCGCGAGGTTCTGTTCTTCACAACCTGCGAACAACATAGCAATCAGACAAATGCCAACTGCCAGGATAAACTCTTTCCGGACCATCCCGTTCATTTTGCTGTCCTTTCAAACAGATTCTTCTCGTCACACCGGCAAAACCCGATCACCACCATAACAACATCGGCCTTGCTGTCAAGGCCACATCCTATTCAAAAAGCACCTTCAGCTTTTCTTTCTCACGCGGCTCGATTTGATTCTGGTCGGTCCACACTGCGAGGTCCAGACTTTTTCTGCACCGGCAATCTTCACAAACAAGCTGGCGTCCGCTTGTCAGGAGCGCTCTGATAAGCTCCATACAGTTATCGGTCGCCGTCTGGAGATTTGCCATAATCTCCTTCAGCAATGTCTGCTTGTTTTCCTGCTTGCTGTGCGGCCGCCAGCAGTCATAGTCACTGACAAGCGCGACCATCGCATAGCACATTTGTGCCTCTCTGGCTAATTTTGCTTCCGGCATAGCTGTCATACCAATCAAGTCACCGCCCCACGCCTGATGCATAAGCGATTCAGCCCGTGTGGAAAACTGCGGCCCCTCCATACAGACGTACGTCCCGCCGGAGTGCACTTTCAGGTTAGTTTGCCCGGCGGTTTCCAAAAGCACATCTCGAAGTCGCCCGCAGACAGGTTTAGCCATTTCACAGTGCACCGCCGCAAAGCCCTGGAAGAAAGTATTCTGCCGACTGAACGTCTTATCAATAAACTGCTCAACGATAACCAAATCCCCTGGCGCAATTTGCTCGCGAAGCGACCCGACTGCGCCGGTAGTTATTACGGTGTGAACGCCGAGTTTTTTAAGGGCAAAAATATTTGCCGCGAACGGCACCTCGCTCGGAGAAAGTTTGTGTCCGCGGCCGTGACGGTTCAGAAACGCAATTTTGTTTTCAGCCAACCGACCCACCATAATTTTGGCGCTCGGCCTGCCGAACGGTGTCTCAATATCACGAAATTCGCTCTGTACTATATTCTCCGCCAGGGCATCGCCAAGCCCCGTGCCGCCTATTATGCCTACCAATCCGTCAGCCATTTACTGCCGCTCCTTTTAATAAATATGGGCTATACTACAGACCAGCAGCAGCTTTTACAAGCTGTAAAGGCATATTTTGAGCGGGTGCGTACCATTCTTCAAGGCCGATAAGGTTGATTACACTTGCAAATATGGTAAAATAGCGCTTGATTTGCCCATCCCTAAAGAGGCATAATCACAGCAACGATATGGCCAGGAGAAGGTGATGAAAAAAATGGTTTTTGGTATTTCTTTTAATTGCTCCAACGGCGTTTGATAAATAACTCCAAGTTTAAATACGAC
>Ga0315282_10000329_pt1 | contig 95232 bp, 90 predicted proteins | sample YL17G07_20_MG_FD_203693 | JGI IMG/M metagenome (GOLD analysis project Ga0315282, IMG submission 203693) | Sediment microbial communities from Yellowstone Lake, YNP, Wyoming, USA - YL17G07_20 | ecosystem: Environmental > Aquatic > Freshwater > Lake > Sediment | place: USA: Wyoming | collected...
GGTCGGAAAAATGAGGTCCAGGCGAAGATCTCGATGTTCAATCTGTTCTTACTGGCCAGAGGAGGTTTCCTCTGGAACGATTAGTTTAGCAACAAAGCCTGGTGATCATCGGTGGCGACAACGGGAGAATGACCAGAACGACATCGAGAACCGGTCAGAATCCTTGCACGTCTGCGCGGGTCATCCAGACTGGGTGAAATTGCGAATATTTTAATATGTAGGTAAGGCATCACCCCGCAAAGGGTGTTACCGATGGGAAGGAAAATAATTGTCATTGGTGCTGGCGCGGCGGGAATGCACGCCGCTTCGACCGCTAGAGAGAAGAGCAAGGACGCAGAAGTGACCGTATTCACGGAGGACGAGCACATCGCATATTCTCCGTGTGCGATACCTTTCGTTCTTGAGGGCAAGATAAAGAACTTCGAGACCATCGTGATGCACACACCTGACTTCTATCAGAAGGAAAGGAACATCACGGTCCACACGAAGACGAAAGTCACCGGCGTGGACATGGACAAGAAGACCGTGACAACCGCAGATGGCAAACGGTACACTTACGATGCGGTTGTCGTCGCCACGGGCGGTACCGTGTTCATCCCGCCGGTGGAGGGTTCGAAGCTTCCGGGAGTATTCACCGTCAGGACGGTCAACGACGGCAAGGCGATACAGAAGGCCATGAAGGGCGCGAAGTCAGTCGTCGTCGCCGGTGCGGGCGTAATCGGACTGGAGATGGCGGTTGGACTGAAGCACGCAGGGCTGGACGTGACCGTGATTGAAATGTTCCCCCAGGTCATCCCGCGAATATTCGACTCCGACATGGCCGCAATGGTCCAGGAGTACTGCGAGAAGCAGGGGATCAAGTTCGTTCTGAACACTCCGATCGGAGCGATCAAGGGCGACGGGAAGGTCGAGAAGGTTGTCGCCGGGAACGTCGAGTATCCGTGCGACCTGGTCATCATGTCCACTGGTGTGAGGGCGAACCTCGAGATACCGAGCATGATGGGTCTTGATGTCGGGGCGCTGGGTGCGGTTAGGACGAGCCCCACTCTGCAGCCGTACAAGAAGGGCCGGCTTGTCAAGGACGTCTACCTGTGCGGTGATGTGATCATGTGCGAGAGTGCTGTCGTGCCTGGACCCACAATGAGCCAGCTCGGATCGAGCGCGCTGCGCCAGGGTCGTGTGGCCGGCATAAACGCCTCGGGCGGATACGCATACTACCCGGGAGTTGCCAGCGCATTCATAAGTAGGATCGGAGAGATCGAGGCCGGAGGTACCGGGCTGTCAAGGGGTCTAGCTGACTACTACGGTCTGAACTACGTCGAGGGCAAGGCAAGCGGATTGACGAGGGCTAGGTACTATCCAGGCGGAAAGAAGATAACGGTCAAGATGCTGGTCGACAAGGACAGCCACAAGATACTCGGCTCGCAGATTGTCGGTGGCGAGGAGATTACCGGTCGTGTGAACTGGGTGACCGTAGCCATCATCAAGGGGGCGACAGTGGAGGAGTTCGTCACCGCGTTCGAGAACGCCTACTGCCCGCCGACATCGATGGTGATGGATATCGTCAACATCGCAGCCGAGGATGCAGCGAAAAAGCTTTAAATGCGCACCCTAGACTAGGAACAATGAGGCAGAGCATGACGGCTGTGACCTTGAGGACGTTCGGGCACATCGGGACGACCATCGGTGCCACCGAGATGAAGGTGAATGTGACAGGCAACACTGTCAAGAGCTTCCTGGACACACTGGTTGCCAAGATAGGGGACAAGCTGGCGAAGATCCTCTATCCCAAGGGGGACCAGCTGTCGGACCTGCTCTACATACTGGTGAACGGCCGGAACATAAGGCACCTCAAGGGGCTGCAGACCGAGCTGAAGGACGGCGACATCGTATCCCTCTTCCCCGTGACGGCGGGCGGCTAGACCGACGCTGGGTGGAAGACAGGATTGCCCCGAAACCACTTCCTTTTCTTACTTACATCTCTTTTTTCTTTCTGCAATTCCCAGTTTCAGTCACTATGTCTCTGAAATTGCGAAGTGTTTTATAACTGTCTGGAGATTTCGCTTTGAGTTGCATGGACAGCGAGGAAAGACTGAATCTGTTGACCAGGAACACAGAGGAGATCGTGACCGTCGAGGAGCTGAGCGCGCTGCTCGCTTCCGAGACGTCCCCGAAAGGATACATCGGGTTCGAACCGTCCGGTCTCGTTCATCTGGGTTGGATGATTTGTGCGGCAAAGATCAGGGACTTCGTCGATGCCGGTTTCAACTTCACGATATTCTTCGCCGACTGGCACGCCTACATAAACGACAAGCTGGGCGGGAACATAGATCACATCCGGACCTGCGCCAGGTACATGGAGGATTGTTTCGAGGTCCTCGGTGTGCCGCGCGACAAGGTCACCTTCAAGTTCGCTTCCGAGATCATGGACGGCATCTCGTACTGGGAGAAAGTGATAAAGATCGGGAAGGCGTCGACCCTGACGCGGGTGAAGAGGGCCCTGACGATCATGGGCAGGCAGGAAGATGAGACGGAGATGGACGCCTCCAAGACGCTCTACCCGTTGATGCAAGCGGCCGACATATTCGAGCTCGACCTCGACGTCGCGTACGCCGGTCTGGACCAGCGGAGAGCTCACATGCTCGCGAGGGAGGCGGCAGAGAAGCTGGGATGGAAGAAGCCTGTCGCGCTCCATACGCCATTGCTGCCTGGCCTAAAAGGCATGGACAGGATGGACCCCGTCTCGACGAAGATGTCGAAGAGCGATCCGGACAGCGGCATTCTGATCCACGATTCTCCGGACGACATCAAACGGAAGATCGGCAAGGCCTTCTGCCCGCCGACCGTTGACGGCAACCCGGTCCTCGCTCTGTATCGCTACATCATATTCGACAAGATGGGGTCGGTCACGATCGACAGGCCGCAGAAGTTCGGCGGACCGGTGGGGTTCAGCAGCTACGGGGACATGGAATCAACCTACGCTGCCGGGAATCTGCACCCGATGGATCTCAAGAATGGGGCGTCCGAGGCACTGATACAGATACTCCGGCCGGTGAGAGAGTACTTCGAGAGGAAGCCTCAGAGGCTAGATGAGATGAGAGAGATCATAACCTGATTTCTGCCAGAGGCCTGAGAAACACGCAGAATGTAACCGGGCACTATCGGCTGCCGTTGGCAGCGTGGCTCTTTATGAAATCGATTGCTCGCTGCGAGCATATGTTCAAGATTGCCTCAACGTCCCCTACGCCGACGAGACCGGCCGCCCCCCCGTGCCCTCCACCGTCGTTAGACGTCTCCGTCCCGACGTCGCCGAGCAGTTTGCCGAGGTGCAGCCCCATCCTGACGATTTCTGGCCTCGCCCTGGCGCTCACTCTGAAGTTTTCGTCCCTCTGCGAGCCGACGAAGGCCACGTCCGCACCGAGCCCTATGAGCGACTTGCAGACCGAGCTCTCGAACGCGCTGCCGTAGGAGAGCGCGACGATGAACCCGTCCGTCCTCTCGAACTTCAGCCTCTGTGCGCCCTTGAGCTGGGAAATGCGCTCGGAGATGTCCTGCTCGATTTCGATCAGGTCCATGACCTCGTCCATGTTCAGCTTCGTCTCCTCCAGTATCTCGGCGAAGCTGCGGAGCAATGATGGTGTGGCATAGTTTAGATGCCCGCTGTCCGTGAGCATTCCGATCATCAAGGCCAGACCGACATCCTTGCCTATCTGGACACCCGCTTCCTTCAGTAGCTCGTAGACTATCTCGGCGCAGCTCCTCTTGGTGTCGTCGCAGTAATACGTGCATCCCTGCCATCGGTCGGTCCTCGCGTGATGGTCGATGACGATGCAGTTGCCCAGGCCCCCGGACAACGGACCGAGTTGGTCAGGTGAGGACGTGTCGACGACGACGGTGACATCGTACCCAGCCGGCGATGCGGTCTCGCCGACCTCGAAGTCCAGCTTCGCGCCGATGACCTTGGAGAGCCTGTCGAGTCCTCCCGGAGCGACGACGTCGACGTTCGGAAAATTCTTACAGATGGCAAAAGCGCAACCAAGCGCATCGGGGTCAGCGTTGCCGTGGAGAAGAACAAGTTTGGTGCCGCTCTGGAGTCTGAGCGCTATCGTTCCGAGCATCTGTCTTGCCGACAGTGGCATCGACATATATGCACCTTTCTAGTGATAGACCACGGCACTCGGGTATGGCGAGGCAACGGCCTCTGGATCCCCTCGCGGACATTGGCGGACGGTCAGCAGTGTATTGCGGACTCCTCAGCCCGCGTCTTCCTGGCCCTGTCGCTCGCCCCCGAGCGCCTTCGAGAGCTGGTCTTGCAGGCTCTGGTACCTTTCCCTCATGTACTTCTCCTGGCGATCGAGCGTCTTGACCCGCACCCCGAGGGATTCCTTGTCGTCCCCGATTTCCTTGAGGACGGTTGTCTTGTCCTTTGCCTTGATCAGCAGCGAGCCGACGCTCTTGTAGATCGGAACGTCGTTCGCCGCCTTGTCGAGCTCCTCGACCGTCCGCTCCATCTCTTTCAGCTGGGCTTCCATCTGGTACTTCTGGCTGAGAATCGCCTGCAGCTGCTGCTGGAGCTGCTGGAATTGAGCAAGCTGATTCTGAATTTTCGGACTTACTTCATCCATTTGTCTCACCTGTCGTTCTGCTCACGTCCTCCGCAACCTTGATCCATCTCAGATATGAGTTCAAGGCCGCTCTCAGCGCCGCGAGGTCGCTCGCCTCGATGTCGAGAACGAGCTGTCCCGGCCCTGAGGAGATCTTGACCCGAGTCCTCGGGATCTCCCTGCCGACCTCCGGCGATATCGCGCCGAGGACGACATCCGATTGGGGGGAAAGGAGTTTGAGCATCGCCCTGTGCATCCGATCTCCGTCTTCATCTGGCTTTCGTCACTTTCTTGACGTTTGGCCTCTCCTTGTAGAAGATCTTGGAGCCGCAGGCCTCGCACTGGATTCCGACGGTGTTGACGTTCGAGTGTATCGGCTTGTTGCATTTCCCGCATTTATACATTCTCAGCGCCCTCCTCCGTCTTCTTCTCCGTTCTCTCTTCGGTCATGATCCTCTTGATGGTGGGAGAGTATGAGCCGGCCGCGAACTTCGTGTCGCAGTGTCGGCATAGCCAGACTCCAGAACTGAGACGTTTGACGCTCTTGTGGTGGCAGTTGGGGCATTCGTACGGCATCTTCCGTGTCTTCTCGATGTCCCTGATGAGCTTCCTTGCTCTCACGCCGTATCTGGCGCCGAACCTGCCTGCGCTTCCTACCTTCTCTGTCCCCTTCGACACATTCTCACCCTACTAGCTTTCTAAGTTCCTTGCTCAGTCTCTGGGAAGTCTCAATGATCTTCCTGACCTGCTCAAGCGTTAGAGAACCCTCAAGCCCTTTCTGCATAGCTCTGAGATCACCGTTCTCGTCAGTCGTTACAGTCAGACGTGCCTCGGCGACCTTTTCTTCATCGAGAGTCGGATCGAGTAATATAGAGTTTTCTATCTGAACCGCCGTGCAGGAGATGGGCGTGGATCTTATCGGTAACGGGAAGTTCTCGCCCTTGCCGTACATCGCTGCTGGCACGATCGCGCTCTTCAGGGCAGCAACGGCCCCTAGGAACGCCGCGTCGAACAGGTTGCCGTCGTAATCTAGTACGTATACGTCTACGAAGCACAACCAAACCTCTTCCTTCGGCGTTATGCACAGGGCTGAGAGGTCGATCATCTCGCTCTCCCTTATCCCTCGGTCGACGACCCTTGCAAGCTCGATCGAATCCTCGTCCGGAGGTCCGGCCTCGAAGGCCGGCGATGCCAACGGGATCAGTTCCGCGTTCGTCGCGAGCACTCCCTTGTCGGGCGTGTCCTCGAACGGCGTCCCGGTCTGCATCTTGATGCCGACCAGGACGTCCGTGTTGCCGAGTCTGACCCTCGCGGACCCTTCCGCGCTCTCGACGTACTTCGTCTCGATGCTGACCTGTCTGAACTCATCCCAGGTCCGGCCATCCACCCTCTTGCCCTTAGAGAGTAGCTTGTGGATGTGGTCCCTCTTGATATCGGACATTATCGCGCGCGCCATCTTCAGCCCTCCATGTCTTGCTGTTCCCGAGGAGCCTCTTCCTCCAGCCCCTCTATGTCCTCGACTGCGTACCTTCTCTTGAGAGCGTCCTTCTGCAGCTGATAGATTTTCTCGCACGCTCCGAAACCGTACTCCATTGCCTTGTTGAACTCCTCAACGGTCATGTGACCGTCCATCTGCATCAGGAGTATCTCCCCGGTGCGGGGTATGACCGCTATTGGCAGGTCTGCCTGTCCGTGATTGTCCTCCTCCTTGCAGAGGTCCAGCACGACCTGTCCGTCGATCTTCCCGACCGCGACCGATGGTATCATGTCTTTCATCGGTATGCCTGCATCAGCGAGTGCGACCGACGCCGCTGTCAGACCGGCGCATCTCGTCCCTGCGTTCGCCTGCAGGATCTCGATGTACACGTCCACCGACGTCCGTGGAAAGTACTCTGTGAACACGACGTACTCAAGGGCCTCGGAGATGATCTTCGATATCTCCACAGACCTCCTGTCCGGTCCGGGTCTCTTCCTGTCGGAGACGGAGAATGCGATCATGTTGTACCTGCACTGGACAAGCGCCTTGGAGGGATCCTGCAGATGTCTTGGGTGACACTCCCGCGGACCGTAGACCGCTGCAAGGACCTTGTTCTTGCCCCATTCCACATATGCGGAGCCGTCCGCTCTCTTCAGGACGCCCGCCTCGATTTTGATTGGCCTGAGCTCGTCGGCCTTCCTCCCGTCGACCCTCAAGCCGTTCTCGTCAATCATCTTGCCTTCCATAAAATCACCTTATTGACTCGGTTTCGCCACAGACTCTAGATATTCCTTGACTCTCTCGGTCAGCCTTAAGGTCTGAGCGCCTTCGTCGATCATCCTTATGGCCCTGATTGCCAACACGATGTTCTCGATGTCGCCGTCAAGCCATATCCTTCCATTCTGGCCCACGAAGATCCTGCAGTTCGTGTGGCTCTTGATCAGTTGGATCATCGATCCCCCTTTACCGATTACACGCGGGACCTTGCTGTGGGAGATGTCAATGATCTGACCACCCTGTAGCTTCCTCAGTCCCTGGTCCTTCATCGTTACTTGGACCCTTTTCGTCTCGTCCACCATCAGGACCTTTGCCAGGATCGTATCGCCGACGTTCAGATATCTTGCAGTGTCCCCGAACTCTACTCTCCAGGGCACCTCGTTCACATGTAGGGGCGCCGGATAGGGGGAATTGATGTCGATCAGCCAGTTGGACGGGCCGATGTCAATCACCTTCCCTATGACGTTATCCCCCGTGACTGGAATGTATCTTCCGCCAAGCGGAATTACGTTCACGTAGTTTGATTTGGTGCTCTTTATGCCTAGCTGCGAGGCGTAGATCTTGCCGTCCGAGACGTATGTCCCGCTGCCGGGTCTGAGCTTGCCCGAATCGAGCAGCTCCCCGGGGACGACGATCTCTCGCATTGGCTTCAACGCGCCATCATTATGCATGACTTCACTTTCCTTCATTCAATCGGTACTCACAACTGTATAACATGCTTTACATTTTCCCTATCACAACGATGGTCTACTTCAGTATCTTCGTCTCCACGTTGCCTTTCGTTTTCTCATTCAGTCGACCGAGGAAGTCGTCCCTCATGCCTGCCGGCAGTTCGACCACTCCTATCCAGCTGCCGTTCAGTTGCCACTCTTCCTTCGTGATTCTGCCCATGTGGGTCATGTCCTCGTAGCACCTTCCGTATTCCTCCCCGGAAAGCTTCACAGCGACGCGAATCTTGTCGAACCTTATCGGGATGAGCGGGCGGAGCGCGTCAAGCACCGTCTTGACCTGCACTTCTACCGATTTGAACGGATCGACATGGACCCTTGCTTCCTCCATCGCCATCTCTATGCGCTGCGGCGGGTGAGGGCCCCCGGTCTGTGGGTTGATCGCATTCCTAGCGATCTCGGCCACGATCCTCTTACGCTTTGCCTCCTGCATCTCCCTGCGCTGCTGGGTCGTCAGCTGAACCTCGCCCTTCAGGATGATTTGCTTCGCGACCTCGATGGGATCCGTCATCCCGAATACTTCTTTGATCTTCTCGTCCGAGGCGCGCGTCCCCTTCCTCGCGTTGCGGAATACCTCGTCGACAACCATGTAGTCGATGAGATCGACCTCCTGTCCTTCCCGCAGGTGGTTCACTACCTTGGGGTCGATCAGAACCTCGAAGCTCTCGCCGTGGGATTCAAGGCGGGCTATTATCGCATCCTCGATGTCGACCATCAAAACCCCGTCTACGAGGCGTTCGCCTTTTCAACGTAAGACTCGACCTCAGACTCCTCCATGCGCCTGAAGTCCTCGCCTCGTCTCACCATCCCGATTTCCACGGCCTTGGGGTTGAGCTTCTCTTCTTCCGTGGCCTTCTTCAGAGCCTTCAAACCGAGGACGACCGCATCACTCATCTCCATGCCCTCGGCGTACTGCTCCTCGAAGACCTCCATGACGACATTCCTCCCCGCTCCTATGCTGCCTGCCTTGTATGACACCAAGGCGCCGCTAGGATCGGTCTCGAACAGGTGCTCGCCCTGGTCATCGACGCCTGCGACAAGTAGCGCGGTTCCGAAGGGTCGGACACCGCCGTACTGGGTGTAGTTCTGCTTGTAGTCGCAGATCCGCTTCACCAGTACCTCGATGCTGATGTCCTCGTCGTACGTGATCTTGCTTATCTGCGCGATCACACGCGCCTGGTCGACCAATATTCGGGCGTCGGCCACCAATCCTGAGGTTGCGCACCCGATGTGCCTGTCAATCTGGAATATCTTCTCAATGGATCTTGGCTCCATCAGTCGGCTGGCAATTCTCTTATCGACGATCAAGACCACTCCGTCCTTGAACTTTAGACCGACGGTCGTGGTCCCTCTCTTCACAGCCTCTCTGGCATATTCCACCTGAAAAAGCCTTCCATCGGGAGAGAACACTGTTATGGCTCTATCGTACGCCATCTGTCCTGGTTGCATTAAATCACTCCTCTAGTCTCGATACGGTTCAAGGCTAAAGTTCTACTTAGATATATATCTTATTCATAGGCGAGCGCCGGATATGGGACTCTGGCACGTCGAAGCTTCTTCCTTTTGTTCTCTTCGGCGCCGTGAATCCGAGTCTCGGATGCTATGGGTCCAATGGGGGCAGATCAGCGTTTCAGTCGTTCGGCCTCGTCCCTCTCGCAATGTCCTCATCGGTCAGTCCTCGGGGTGCGATGTGCGTACCTCTCGCGGAGGGTCTTCAGGGTCCCCGAGGTTCTCAGCAGCTCCACCTTCACTTTCTTCTGAGCGATCAAGTCGAGCTTCACCAACATCTCCAGAGTTCTCTCCTTCTCGATGTTCGAGCAGCGGACGATCCCGATCGTTCCATCGAATTCGATGAGCTTCGGAGCCTTCGTCCCGGACCTGTCCGAGACATCGCCGAGCGTTCTGAAAAGATCGTCAATCGAGACACGCGACTCGGAGAGCACGCGGAACGCGATGTACCTGCGCCTGCCTCGCCGATCCTTCACGACCATCTGAATAGATCACCGCACTTTGTCGATATCGCCCCGCTCGACGAATTCCCTTCCGAGGAACTGACTCGACCTTACGCCGGTTATTACGACCATGATCTTGACGACGCCTTCCAACTCCGGCTCAATCGTGCAGCCCCAGATTATCCTCGCCATGGGGTTAATGCTCTTGCCCACGATCTCAGCTGCCTTTTCCGCCTCCGCAAGGGTCAGGTCGTTCCCCCCAACGACGCGGATGAGTGCACCTCTCGCTTCGCGGGTATCCAAGTCTCCGAGCAGAGGGGACGAGAGCGCTTCATTCACCGCCTCATCTATCCTGCCATCGTCCGCCTTTGACTCCCCGATCCCGATCATTGCGACGCCGCCATTCTTCATTATCGTCATGATATCATTGAAGTCGACGTTCACGAGACCAGGCTTCGTGATGATCTCGGTTATGCCCTTGATGCTCTGCATCAGTACTTCATCCGCGACCTTGAAAGCCGCTTCGAGCGGGAGCTTCGGGACGATCTCGAGCAGCTTGTCGTTCGGAATCACTATCGTTGTGTCGCAAAACTCCCTGAGGCGGTTGATCCCCTTGACGGCGTTGTCCGTCCTCACCTTTCCCTCGGCCTTGAAGGGAAGTGTCACGACGCCAAGGACAAGTGAGCTCCTCATCCTTGCGAGCTCAGCTACCAACGGGGCCGTACCGGTCCCGGTGCCTCCGCCCATGCCCGCGGTCACGAAGACGATGTGCTGTCCATCCACGAACTTCGAGAGCTCGCCTCTCGCTTCCTCTGCCGCCTTCCTTCCCACCTCGGGGATCGCACCAGCTCCCAGCCCCTTCGTCAGTGTCCTTCCGAGGAGCACCTTGTTAGGCGCCTGGATCGAGAGCAGATGCTTCGCGTCGCTGTTCGCGGCGACGAGCGTCGCTCCGACGATGCCTGATTGGTATAACCTTCTCACCGTGTTGGAACCGCCCCCGCCGCATCCTATGATGGCGATTCTTACTCTAAGCGTTTCAACGATACGCTTGAGTTCCTCGTCGTCCGCGCTCACCGGCTTCTCGCCAGGGTTCGCCGCTCTCTCCGATCCTTTCCCGCTCTCGCCTTGCGACTCAAGCGCCCTGTCTAGAACTGATCTCATGTGCACCCATCCTCATCTTGGCATTATTATATTAATTGTATTTAAACCCATTTCTCGCGCGCATTCGGATGGTATGGTCATCGGGTTCCCGCGAGACATTTCGGAGTAGCGGCAAGGTGCGCTTTTCCGCGGCGAAATCTGACTAGATTAGCTCGAAGACCGAGCCGCATACCCTGCATGTCGATTCGCCCGGCGCGAGCTCGTGACCGCATTCCGGGCAGCGGTTGCCCATAACAGCCCCGCACTCGCAGACATCCTCGCCTTGAGGCAGGATCCTCCCGCACAATGGGCAGGTCTGGGTCTCAAGATGGTCGAAGTGCTCGCCGCAGTTCGGACATTCGCTCTCGTCCTCCGAGACGGTCTCCCCGCACTCCGGGCACTTGAAGTTCCCACCCTCCTCGACGAATATCGCGCCGCACTCGCACGACTCGGCACCAGCTGGGATGTTCGCCCCGCACAGCGGACAGAGGATGTAGTTGACCTTAGTGCCCGCGGTCGGAGGAGCGTTGGTCTCGCTTTTCGGAGCTTGCATATTTGCGAACCCGTTTTTCACAGGCTCCCTACCGTCCTTGGTCGTGTACTCGCTCTGACAGTATGGGCAAAAGCCGGTCCGGGAGATGCAGGTCGTGTGGAAGATCTTCCCGCAGCCGCACTTCACGTATTCCATGCCCTGCTTCACCCTCCCCAGGCATATCTGGCAGATCAACGGCTTCACCTTCGGGCCTGTGATCTGGATCCTAGGTCTCACGGCCCCTGTCCCTGATTGATCCTTGGGACCGTCCCTATTGCTTTTGTGCTTCGCGATGTGCAATTTACCCCCGACATAGTATCGCCTGACTAGGAGTGTCGTTGCGAATGTTGTTGCGCCAAGCAGAAGTGCGATGGTGATAAGTATGAGCACGGCCCGGGCAGTGACCTCTCAGACTTAACCTTTTACTTCCCAATTATGACTATTGATATTCTAACACTCAACTGACTGAGGGAGGCGCATCATCTGTTGCATGTCGGACAATTCTTTCTGCGTCTGGCATTCTGTGACACGAAAGGTTTATTAACCGTAGTTAATTTGAGGCCTTTCAGATTGTTAGGTCGGTCACGCGCAATGTTAAAATATGGCAATCCAAAATATCTGACAGACTCCATGAATCTGGAAAGGCTAACAGGTAAATCCTTTGACTTCCCGCCCGGGGGTGGGCGTAGCTTTTTTCGATGTCTAAGGTCATAGTATGGAGGGTGCAAGATGGCTGGAGAGGGAGAGGCGAAAGTTGGGGTCTTCGTTTGCAGGTGTGGCGCGAACATAGGACGCGTGATAGACTGCGAGAACCTGCGCGAATACGCCTCGACGATGCCTGGCGTCGTCACGGCCATGACTCATGATTATCTCTGCTCGGAAGACGGCCTCAAGATAATGAGGGAAGAGATCTCGAAGTCTGGGGCGGACGCAATCGTCGTCGCCGCCTGCACTCCGAGGCTCCACGAGAAGACATTCCGGGATAACATCGAGGCCGCTGGTATCAATCGGTATCTCCTACACGTCGCCAACATTCGGGAGCAGTGCTCCTGGGTCCACTCCAATGAACCCTACAAGGCCACGGAGAAGGCGAAAGACCTCGTCAGGATGGGGGTCAGGAAGGCAAGGACGTTCTCTCCGGTAGAGGGGGTGAGCGTCCAGCTGAAACAAGAGGTGCTTGTCGTAGGGGGTGGGGTCGCCGGGATAGAGGCGGCATACGACCTCGCCGAGCTCGGATACAGGGTCCATCTCGTCGAGAGGAAGCCCGTGCTCGGAGGCAACATGGCGACGTCATTCACGTGCTTGCTCTGGTGCCACGAGGTGCCAGGGAAGTTTCAGACCATCAGCTTCAGGCAGGGGACGTTCCCAACCTGCGACTGCTCCGGTTGCACAATAACCCCCAGGCTCGTCGAGCTGATCAATCATCCCGATATCAACATTCTCACCATGTCCGAGGTGAAGGAGGTGAGCGGCCACGTCGGGGACTTTCGAGTCAAGGTTGTCCAGAAGCCCAGGTACGTCGATGAGGCGAAGTGCGTGGGCTGTGGCAACTGCTCAATCCCTTGCCCCGTCACTGTCAAGAACGAGTACGACTTCGGCTTGGCGGACAGGAAAGCGATATTCATACCTTATCAGCAAGGCATCCCTCGGAAGTACCTCATCGACATGGACTCGTGCCTTCGATCAAGGGGAGAGGAGTGCTCCGCCTGCCTCGATTCATGCCCGTTCGGGGCTCCGGACTACGCTGACAAGGGGAGGGAGATAAATCTGGACGTTGGTGCGATCATAGTCGCCACCGGCTTCGAGACATACAAGCCGCATGTGAAAGGCTACCTCGGATACAAGGAGTCTAAGAACGTGATAACGGCCGTGGAGCTCGAGAGAATGCTGGACAAGGCAGGGCCGACCGGAGGGATTGTGATCAGGCCGTCGGACAGGCGGGTGCCGAAGCGAATAGCGTTCATCCAGTGTGTCGGTTCGAGGAACCGGAGGATCAACGAGGGCTACTGCTCGAAGGTCTGCTGCATGTACACGATGAAGAACGCGCAGGCCATCAAGGAAACCCATCCAGAGGTTGATATCACAGTGTATTATATCGACCTGAGGGCCGTCGGGAAAGGGGTCGAGGAATTCTATCATCGGACGAGGGAGGACTACGGCGTCGAGTATACCAGGGGCAGACCGGCGGAGGTACTGGAGGAGAAGGGGACTCAGAACCTGATCATCCGGGCCGAGGAGACACTCCTGAACAAGATCACCGAGCGCAACTTCGACCTCGTCGTCCTGTCGGTCTCGCTCGTCCCGCCGGAGGGAATGAAGGAGCTGGCCGAGATGCTCAAGCTTCGGCTCAGCCCGGACGGGTTCATACAGGAGGCTCACACGAGGATGAAGCCCGTGGAGACGTCGATCGATGGCATCTACGTCTGCGGGTGCGCACAGGGTCCGAAGGACGTCCCCGAATCGGTCGCTCAGGCAAAGGCGGCGGCCTTGGAAGCCGCGATTCTGCTCCACAAGAAGGTGTGGAAGACCGAGTCCCTGAACGCCTACGTGGACAGCGAGAAGTGCATCGGATGCGAGCTGTGCATCGAGACCTGCCCGTACGGGGCGCCAGTCCTCGAGAAGGTCGGGCAGGGTAACAAGGCCAGGATCGTCGAGGCACTGTGCAAGGGGTGTGGTACGTGCGTCGTCGCATGCCCGTCAAGGGCGATACACAGCCGCCAGTTCACGGACAGGCAGTTGACGAATGAGATCAGGGCCGCATTGGAGGTGAAGTAGGATTAAGACCTCAGGCGCTGAGAAGGTCTTCCTCGGAGGGCAGAGCGAGCGCGTGCTCGAGGAGCCCCCGATAGTCGACGAGGAGTGCGACAGGGGATTCATAAAGAAAATCACAGAGTTCGGCGGGGGCGATGTACAGGTCTGTATGCAGTGTGGCAACTGCACCGGAGTCTGCCCTGTTTCCATGAAGACGGAGAACAAGGTCAGGAACATCATCAAGATGTGCCAGATGGGGCTGAAGGAGAGGGTCCTCTCGACTCCATGGGTCTGCGCTACGTGCTACCGCTGCTTCGAGCACTGCCCGTCCGGGATGAACCCGGCGGAGCTGATCGTCGCCCTGAGGCACATCGTCGTCAGGGAGGTCGGCCCGCCTCCTTTCGTCGTTGAGACCTCCCACAACGTTGCCGATCTTGGTCAGTCGATGAAGTTGTCGGCGAATATCATGGAGATGCGCAAGGAGATAGGGCTGCCCGCCGAGCCATTCGACAAGCTGTTCAGGGACAAGGCAGTGAACGACATAAGGACGATCATGAGGGCTACCGGTTTCGACAAGCTCATCGGTATCAAGCTGGGGGACTGATCTTATCGCGACGAAAGAGGTCAAGGTCCAACCCAGGTACGCGCTGTTTCTAGGATGCATGATCCCCAACAGGTATCCAGGGATAGAGCAGTCGATAAGGAAGGTCATCGAGGGTCTCGGATATGGGGAGAAGTTCGCCGACCTGCCCCAGGCGACGTGCTGCCCTGTACCTGGCGTATTCTATTCGTCGGACAAGAGCACCTGGTTAGCTCTCGCGGCCAGGAACCTGTGTCTTGCACAGGACCGTCGACTGGAGATGGTCACGCTCTGCAACGGATGTTTCGCCTCGCTGCTGAAGGCGACGGAGTGTCTGTCCAAGCCGACGACGATGGGCGAGGTGAACAAGGTCCTGCGCGAGATCTGCATGAAGTACACCGGCGTGCCGAGAATCAGTCCCGAAGGAAGGAGGGTGCTCGAACCGGTCAAGGTCAGGCATTTCATCGACGTTCTCTACAACGACGTCGGCGTCGACGCGATCAGGTCCGCGGTCGTGAGACCGCTGGGCGGTGTGAAGGTCGCGGTTCACTACGGATGCCACTACTTGAGACCGACCGAGACGGGGGCGATCGAGGATCCGGGCGATCCTCACATGGTCGACGACATAATGGCTGCGCTCGGGGCGGAATCCGTTGACTACCAGAGCAAGTTGGATTGTTGCGGAGCAGGCGGAGGAGTCAGGTCCCACGTCTCAGAGCTCGCCGCGGCGATATCCAAGGACAAGTATGATCACATCGAGTCCGCGGGCGCCGACTGCATAGTCACTCCTTGTCCCTTCTGCCTTCTGCAGATGGACACGGTCCAAGAGCGTTTCGAGGGGCGTAAGATCCCGGTCCTGCACGCGGCCCAGATCATCGCCCTCGCTATGGGGGCGGACCGCAGGATGCTAGGGCTGGATTTTCACAAGGTGCCGGTGGATGGCGTGCTTTCAAAGACCAGAGGTGGCTGAATGGCGGACGAGTACGATCCGAGGCTCGTCGCATTCTGTTGCAACTGGTGCTCGTACGCAGCGGCCGATCTGGCCGGCACATCCAGGATGCAGTATCCATCGAACGTCAGGGTCATAAGGGTAATGTGCAGCGGAAGGGTGGATCCGACCTTCGTGCTCGAGTCGTTCAAGGAGGGTGCGGACGGCGTGCTTGTCGCGGGCTGCCACCCCAGGGGATGCTATTACATAACTGGGAACGAGAAGGCGGAGTACAGGATGGAGTTCCTGCGGGAGATCATGTTGCAGATCGGTCTCAATCCCCGTCGATTGAGGCTGGAATGGATAGCGGGGTCGGAGCCGAACAAGTTCGCTAGGGTCTGCAGGGAGATGGTCGAGGACCTGAAGAAGCTCGGACCGACCCTCGTCAAGGGAGGGATCGAATGAACGCCTCACAAAAGGTGGGCGCCGTTCTCGTCGTGGGCGGCGGGATCGGAGGGATGCAGGCGGCATTGGACCTGGCCGATTCTGGCTTCAAGGTCTACATCATCGACACCTCACCTAGCATCGGCGGAACCATGGCCCAGCTTGACAAGACCTTCCCGACGAACGACTGTTCGATGTGCATCATGGCCCCGAAGCTCGTCGCGGCCGGCAGACACCAGAACATCGAGCTGATATGCAACTCCGAAGTGGCGGAGGTGAATGGAAAGGCAGGTGATTTCAGTGTCACGGTCGCGAAGCGCTACCCTTACGTCATGGCGGACAAATGCACCGGCTGTGGCATATGTGAGGAGCACTGCCCGATCGAGGGGCCGAGCTGGTTCGACGAGGGCATCGCTCCAAGGAAGGCGATATACAAGCCGTTCCCCCAGGCCGTCCCCATGGTCTACACCATAGAGAAGGGCATGTGCATCGGCTGCGGGGAATGTCAGAAGGTCTGCACCGCTGGTGCGATCGACTTCAAGCTGTCCGAGGAGGAGATCCGGGAGCTTAAGGTCGGCGCGATTGTCCTCGCTACCGGCTTCGAGAAGTTCAAGGCCTTCAAGAAAAGGGAGTACGGATACGGCATCTTCCGCAACGTCATGACGAACTCCGAGTTCGAGCGGATGCTCAGTGCGTCCGGTCCGACCGGCGGGCACATCATTAGGCCCTCAGACGGGGACGTTCCAGAGAAGATGGCCTTCGTCCAGTGCGTCGGATCCAGAGATGCGCAGCTCGGTCACACTTACTGTTCATCGATGTGCTGCATGGCAGCGCTCAAAGAAGCGATCATAGCCCAGGAGCACGAGCCGAACCTTCGGTCTCACATATTCTTCATGGACGTCAGGGCGTTTGGCAAGGAGTTCGAGGACTACAGGGAGCGGGCCGAGAATGAGTATGGCGTCAAGATATCGAGGAACAACCGCGTCGCGGGCATAGAGGAGAACCCCGCCACTGGCAACCTGACCATCCGGTTCCATCAGGAGACGGAAAATGGGACCGAGGATATACTCGAGGACACGTTCGACCTCGTCGTTCTTTCCGTCGGGATATGCCCCTCCGAGGACGCGAAGAGGCTGTGCAAGAAGCTTGGCGTTAAGCTGAATGAGCACGGCTTCTGCTGGACCTCTCAGTTCGAGCCGCTTAAGACGAATGTTCCAGGTGTGTTCGTCTGCGGGACGTTCCAGTCACCGAAGGACATACCCGACACCGTTGCCCAAGGGAGTGGCGTAGCCTCGAAGGTCGGATCATTACTTAGCGAGGCCAGGGGCACTCTCGTCACCGATGTCAAGTATCCAGACGAATTGGACGTGCAGGGTCAAGAGCCCAGAGTAGGCGTCTTCGTTTGCCACTGCGGCATCAACATCGGCGGTGTCGTCGATGTGCCCGCAGTCGTCGAGTATGCGAAGAGCCTGCCGAACGTCGTGTACGCTGAGCAGAACATCTACACATGCTCGCAGGACACCCAGAAAGCCATCAAGGAGAAGATCAAGGAGCACAAGCTGAACCGCGTCGTAGTCGCGTCGTGTACACCGAGAACGCACGAACCGCTGTTCCGGAACACGATCAGAGAGGCTGGATTGAACGAGTACCTCTTCGACATGGCGAACATCCGCGATCAATGTTCGTGGGTCCACATGCACGAGAAGGACAAGGCCACGAAGAAGTCGAAGGACCTCGTGCGGATGTCCGTGATGAGGGCCGCGCTGCTCTCTCCATTGGCGAAGCAGAAGGTCCCGGTGACGAAGGCAGCTCTTGTCATCGGAGGCGGCTTGGCCGGCATGACCGCCGCACTCGAGATCGCCGAGCAAGGATTTCCCGTTTACTTGGTGGAGAAGGACTCGGAGCTCGGCGGGAATCTCCGCGGCATCCACTTCTTGATAAGCGGGGCCGATCCCCAGCAGGCGTTATCTGACCTGACGAAGCGTATCAGCGATGACAGACTGATCACTGTTCATCTCAATTCGACGGTCGAGGAGGTCACCGGGTACGTCGGCAGTTTCACGTCTACCCTCTCGACCGGGGAAAAGATCGAGCACGGCGTCATCGTCGTAGCGACAGGCGGGGTCGAGTACAAGCCCAAGGAGTACCTGTATGGACAGGCCCCGAATGTGATAACCCAGAGGCAACTGGGCGAGAGGATTGCGGCAGGGAACGTAGACGCGAAGCTTGTGGCAATCATCCAGTGCGTAGGTTCTAGGAACGACGAGTATCCGAACTGCAGCAGGATATGCTGCTCCACATCGATGGCCAATGCCATCCAGCTGAAGCGGAGAAACCCCAACACATCTGTGTATGTTCTGTACAAGGACATACGGACCTACGGATTCAACGAAGCGCATTACAGCGAGGCAGCGGGCCTCGGGATCGTATTCCTGAGGTATGGGGAGAACGAGCCGCCGGTCGTGGAAGAGAGGGACGGCCATCTGGCGCTGACCGTCAAAGACCAGGTCCTTAAGGAGTACTTTGAGATCCGTCCGGACCTCATAGTGCTCAACGCCGCAACGCGTCCCAACCCAGACAACGACGGACTGGCGAAGATGCTCAAGGTGCCCCTCAGCAAGGACGGCTTCTTCCTCGAGGCACACATGAAACTGCGTCCGGTTGATTTCGCTACCGAAGGGATATTCCTCGCTGGCCTGGCGCATTGGCCGAAGTTCATCGAGGAGAGCATATCCCAGGCGTGTGGTGCTGCCGCCAGAGCGATCACGATTCTGTCTAAGGACGAGCTGGAGACCGAGGGTGCCGTGTCCTTCGTCGACGAGGCGAGGTGCCGCGGCTGCGGAAGATGCGAGGAGGCATGCGAGTACGCGGCGGTAACGTTGCAAGAAGTGTCTCCCGGTGTTCTCAAATCGAGGATCAACCCGGCGCTGTGCAAAGGCTGTGGGGCGTGCTCCGTCGCCTGTTGCAACGGCGCCATAACTGCGAAGCACTTCACTGACGGTCAGATACTGACAATGGTAGAGGAGGCTCTCAAGGAGGTGGGCGGATGAGCGACTTCGAGCCGCACATAGTCGCATTCTGTTGCAACTGGTGCTCGTACGCCGGAGGGGACCTCGCCGGGGTGAGCAGGTTCCAGTATCCTCCTAACGCCAGAATCGTTCGTGTCATGTGCTCGGGTAGGATCGAGCCGCAATTCATCCTGAGGGCGTTCGAGCTCGGTGCCGACGGCGTGCTTGTCGCAGGTTGTCACATTGGTGACTGCCACTACATTTCCGGCAATGAGAAGGCGCAGAAGAAGGTCGAGGCGACCAAGGAGCTGATAGATCAGCTCGGTCTGGACGGCAGACGATTGCGCCTCGAGTGGATATCCGCGTCGGAGGGCTCGAAGTTCGCCGCGACGATGAAGGATTTCACGGAGGATCTGAAGGTACTCGGGCCTAATCCGTTAAGGGGGTCTTCCGAATGAGCGAGATGAAGAAGCTGATAGACGACACCGGGGCGTTCGATTGCGTCGAGTGCGGTAAGTGCACAAGCGTGTGCCCCGTTGCGAGGGTCGATCCGAACTTTGCTCCCAGATTGATAGTCGTCAGGGCGCTCGAGGGCGTCGAGACGAACCTTGCGAAGGAGAAGGACATGTGGTCCTGCATCACCTGCGAGATGTGCAACGACATGTGCCCCTACAAGGTCGATTACACCGGTTTCATCCAGGGCATGAGGGCCGAGGCTGCCAAGGCAGGGAACCTGCCGGTGCTGTCACAGGGCGGCGCGGTCCACACGATGCAGAGGATCATGGCCAAGGGGATTAAGCAGAATCGGCTTTCCTGGCTTACGCCGGACCTGCGCGTCAAGGAGAAGGGGGACGTGTTCTATTTCACAGGTTGCGCCGTGCAGCTCGGGACGCTGTTCTACGACCAGGCGGCTGAGCTCAAGAAGACGCCGGCAAGCATAGTGAAGGTACTGAACGCCGCCGGGATAGAACCGGTCGTCAGCAAGGACGAGGTCTGTTGCGGGCACGACCTCAACTGGACCGGGGACGAGAAATCGCTGCTCAATCTGATGGACCGGAATGTCAAGGCCATCAAGGAATCCGGCGCGAAGACGGTCGTGTTCTCCTGTCCCGAGTGTATGAGGACCTTCGAGGTCGACTATCAGGACTTCCTCGGGGACCTGCCGTTCGAGCTTAAGCACATCTCAGAGTACTTGTTGGAGCTGGCCGATCAGGGGAAGCTCAAGTTCAATCAGAACGGCGGCAAGGTCACATATCAGGATTCTTGCAGGCTCGGAAGGCATCTCGGGATTTATGACCCGCCGCGCGAACTGATAGCGGAAGTGGGATTGGATCTCGTGGAGATGCCGAACCGCAGGGAGAAGGCGGGATGCTGCGGCGTCAACGCTTTCGGGAACTGCAACGAGACATCACGGAAGTTGCAGCTGGACCGCCTGATCGAGGCGACTGGTACAGGGGCAGATACGATGCTCACATTCTGCCCGAAGTGCGTCATTCATTTCAATTGCCTATTGAGCAGCCCTAGACTGCCCGTAGATAGGGGAAAGGTGAAAATACTCGTTAGGGACTTCGGGGTTGTCATCGCAGAACGACTAGGTGAGGGTGATGCGTATGAACAAGCAAGATCTTGACAGCACGCAGAAGAGATACCTCATGATGGAGCTCTCTTGCGTAGACAGAAAGTGCAACCCTTGCACACACCCCAACTGCCAACGCTTCACTCGGGAGAACGGCCACAAACGCATCGTTTCTAGCCGCATTTTTGAGGCCCCCACACGCATCTCTGCTGGTGGCGATACATACAGGCAGCGTTACGTGCTCTTGGAACTCTCCTGCTCCGAACGGAAGTGCAACCCCTGCACCTATCCCAACTATCAAAGGTATGAGAGGGAGGTCGTGAGAAAGAAACCCTTCAAAGTGAAGGTATCGGAACTTTCGGGGGACGAGGAACTACGGAGCGTGCTCTCGAAAGGAGTCTAATCGTCCGGAAGGAAAGCGTCTGTTCCGGACCGAAGGTGAACGCATAGGAGAGACGCAAAGAAAGGAAACATCTTATTGGAATTGAGGAACCGAGAGAAAGGATTAAAGGTTCCTTTACGATTCCGGTGGACGGAGAGGGTGTCGCGATGGAGAGATCTGTGCTAGTGGTCGGGGGCGGAGTCGCTGGTATCCAGGCTTCACTGGACCTTGCCGACAAGGGAGTGATAGTCCATCTGGTCGAGAGCTCGCCGAGTATAGGTGGGCGGATGGCTCAGCTGGACAAGACATTCCCCACGAACGACTGTTCCATATGCATATTGGCGCCGAAGATGGCGGATTGCTACGGTCATCCGAACATCAACGTGCTGACCTATTCTGAGCTAATCGGTCTGGAGGGGCACAAGGGCCATTTCAAGGCTAAGGTGCTCAAGAAGGCCCGGTACGTTGACGAGGCGAAGTGCACAGGCTGCGGAGAGTGCCTTCAGAAGTGCCCCACTAAGGACATCCCCAACGAGTTCGAGGAGGGGCTGGCAACGCGCCGCGCCATATACATGCCTTTCCTGCAAGCGGTCCCACGGGTCGCGACGATCGACCGCGAGCACTGCAAGTTCCTGACCGAGGGGAAGTGCGGCGTCTGCAAGAAGGTGTGCAAGCGCGAGGCTATCGACTACGAGATGAAGGATGCGGTCATCGAGATGGATGTCGGCGCGGTCATTTGCGCGACCGGGTACGATGTCTGGAATCCCAAGGTCGCTAGCGAATATGGATATGAGAAATTCCCCAACGTTTACACGGCAATGGAGTATGAGCGGCTCACGAATGCGGCTGGCCCGACCGGAGGGCACGTCATCCGAAGATCGGACAGCCAGGAGCCGAGGACCATCGCCTTCATCCAGTGCGTGGGCTCAAGAAACGTGCAGCTCAACCACCCGTACTGTTGCGAGGTGTGCTGCATGCACTCGACGAAGGAGGCCATGCTCGCGAAGGAGCACAAGGAAGACATCAAGACGACGATATTCTACAAGGATCTGAGGGCGTGCGCGAAGGGATTCTTCGAGTTCGTCGGAAGGGCGAAACGCGACTACGGCGTCGAGTACGTCAACTCCGATGCGACGGTGCAAGAGGAGACGGACAATCGCAGCCTGATTGTGTCATACGATGTTGCTGGGAAATCGGAGAGGCGCGAGTTCGACATGGTCGTGCTGGCGACTGCGCTAGTTCCGAGGGACTCCACACCCCGGCTCGCGAAGACACTGGGCGTGGAGTTGACCGAGTTCGGTTTCGTCAAATCGAGGGACAGGATCCTGGCGCCGGTCGAGACCACGGTCCCTGGGATCTACGTCGCCGGGTACTGCGCCGGACCGGCCGATATCCCGGAGTCAGTTGCACAAGGATCGGCGGCGGCCGCGAAGGCGGTCGAAGCGCTTGTTGAGACGAGGGTGTTCGCATGAACGGTGAGAATCCGAGGATCGGAGTATTCGTCTGTCACTGCGGAACCAACATCGGCGGCTTCGTCGATGTCCCCGCAGTAGCAAAATACGCGACAACGCTTCCTGACGTTGTCTATGCCAACGACAGTCTGTACACCTGCGCCGAGAACGGGCTGGCGAGCATAAGGGATGCGATCAAGGACCACGGTCTCAACAGAGTCGTCGTCGCATCTTGCACCCCCCGTACTCACGCCCCGCTGTTCCAGGCTGTGTGCGAGGAAGCGGGACTGAACAAGTATCTTTTCACATTCGTCAACATCAGGGAGCAGTGCTCCTGGGTTCACATGAAGGAGAAGGACAAGGCCACGGAGAAGGCGAAAGATCTCATCCGCATGGGAGTTGCAAGGGTGAGACTGCTTCAGGCGCAGGAAGAGGCCCGCATCGAAGTCGAACCAAAGGCGCTCGTCATCGGTGGCGGGATCTCCGGCATGACGACCGCACTGTCGATCGCCGGCCATGGTTTCCCCGTGGTTCTCGTTGAGAAGGAGAATGAGCTCGGAGGGTTCGTTAGGAACCTGAATAACCTCTGCCTCGGCGGGAAGGATGCGGTCGAGACGATCAACCCCGTGATTGACAGGGTCAGGGCGAACAAGAACATCACGACTTACCTGAGCTCCCGAGTGGTCAAGGCGGACGGTTTCATCGGTAACTACGACGTGACGCTCAGCGTCGATGGCAAAGAGAAGAAGGATAAGTTCGGGGTCATCGTCGTTGCGACTGGCACGATGTCATACGTGCCTCGCGGTCTCTACGGATACGGACAGTATGAGCACGTCGTAAGCCTGGCCGAGTTCGAGATACTCTGCAAGAACAAGACGCTGCCGAAGATACACAGCATAGCGTTCATACAGTGCGTCGGCTCGAGGGACCAGGACAAGACATACTGCTCCAGGATCTGTTGCAACGTCGCTATCGAGAACGCGCTGAACTGCGCGGAGAACTACAAGAACATGCTCGGCCGCGAGGAGACTGGAGAGGCGGTGAAGGCCCCGGTCGAGATGAAGGCATTGGAGGATATCTCCGATCGGAGGAGGCGCAGGCGCGGCCGCCACGGCGAGGCGGAAGAGGGCGAGGCAGCACAAGTTCTGCCGACCGAGGCCCTGGAGATCACGGTCTTCAACAGGGACATCATGGCCTACGGCGTCGAGCACGAGCTTAACTACAACAAGGCCAGGGAGAAGCACATCCGATTCGTGAGGTACACTCCCGAGAACCGCCCGAAGGTCAGCATGGAAGGGGAAAAGCTCGTCGTCGACTACTGGCACGACACGCTGAAGATGCCGAGGAAGATAGACGTGGACATGGTCGTTCTTTCCACGCCCCTCGTCGCCCAGCCGGACGCGAAGGACCTGTCGAAGCTGCTGAAGGTCCCGCTTGGGCAGGACGGGTTCTTCCTCGAGGCGCACGTCAAGCTGCGCCCAGTGGACTTCGCCACCGACGGCATATACGTCTGCGGGACTTGCAGGGGCCCAGCTGACATCACGGAATGTGTGACGCAGGCGGCCGCCGCGGCGTCAAGAGCTGCGACACCTCTCAGCATGGGGTATGTTCTCTCTGAGGCAATTGCCTCAGAAGTGAACACGGACTTCTGTGTTGGCTGCGGCATTTGTGCGACGCTTTGCCCATACTCGGCCATAAAGGTAGAGCGAGGCCCAAGAGGAATGAAGGCAGAGGTGCTCAAGGTTGTATGCAAGGGTTGCGGTGCATGCGGGGCAGGGTGTCCCGAGAAGGCCATGACGATGCTGCATTATACAGACGAACAGCTCATCGTTGAAGGACTGGCCGGCATCAGGGAGGTGGTCCTGTGACAAGCGAGAAGGACGCCGTGAACGCCATAAGGACCGCTTGGCTGTTCAAGAAACACGTTTCGACTCTGCCGCGCTGGGGAAGGGTCCAGCATGAGAGCATGGAATTGGCAGAGAGCTCACTGCCCAATGTGGATGCGGAAACGAAGAGCCTGATACTGAGAAACATTCTCTTCGCATTGCGCTGTCATACTTGCGAACGAAGACTGACCGATGAATGTAATTTCATGATTTGTGTGCGTGGTCTCATGTCCGGCACAATAGGGAGGTAGGAAGATGTCCTTCGAACCGAAACTCATGGGTTTCCTCTGCAACTGGTGCAGCTATGCTGGAGCGGATTTGGCTGGGGTGAGCAGGTACCAGTATCCGCCCGAGATAAGGATCGTCAGGGTGATGTGCAGTGCGCGCGTTGACCCAGACATTGTCCTTGAGATGTTCATTCAGGGTGCCGACGGCGTGTTTGTCGGCGGATGTCACATCGGCGACTGCCACTACATCAAGGGCAACCTCTACGCACAGCAACGCATGAAGGTCGTCAAGAAGCTTCTGGCAAAGTGCGGCCTCGAGCGCGAGCGGTTGAGGCTCGAATGGGTGAGCGCCTCTGAAGGAGAACGCTTTGCCAAACTTATGACAGAGTTCACGGCGCAAGTCTCCGAGCTCGGGCCAAGCCCAGTGGGTGGAGAACAACCTGACATCAATAAACTCAGACTCCTGTTCGCAGCGAAGAGCGTTGTCGAAGACGTCAGGGTCCGTTCTTTGCTGGGAAAATACGTCGAGTTCTCTGAAAAGGGGAATGTCTTCGGGAGAAGGATGTCTGAGGAGGAGCTGGATGCAATGCTTGATTCAGTTATGGATGACGAATTCGCGCGGGTGAACATATTGCTGGCAGCATCCGACAAGCCAGTTTCTGTGAAAGAACTTGCAACAACTCTGGATCTGCCTGCAACAAAGGTCCTGCAGCACATAGTAACGCTGAAGGATCGCGATCTGATCAGGCTTTCCCGCATAGAAGGCGCTACGCCTCTCTACAAGAGCGTGCAGAGTGTTGGCATAGGAGGTGCATGAGATGACTGATGAACCTGTTGGCGCAGTTCTGGTGATAGGCGGTGGCATTGCTGGCATGCAAGCATCTCTCGATTTGGCTGACTCAGGATTCAAGGTCTATCTTGTGGAGAGGAGCCCGAACATCGGAGGTGCGATGGCACAACTTGACAAGACCTTCCCCACGAACGACTGTGCAATGTGCATAATGGCACCGAAACTCGTGGAAACGGGCAGGCATCACAACATCCAGATAATATCAAATGCCGAGGTCGAGTTGGTCGAAGGTTCTCCGGGCAATTTCCGAGTGACTGTGAGAAAGCGGACAAGGTGCGTAAGGGAGGACAAATGCACAGGCTGTGGCGTTTGTACACAGCGCTGTCCCGTAGAGGTGCCTGATGAGTACAACAAGGGCCTGAAGCTCAGGAAAGCCATCTATGTGAAATATCCTCAGGCAATCCCGCCGACGCACATCATTGATCAGGACCACTGCATCGGCTGTGGAATCTGCGCGACTCAATGTGAAGCCGAGGCGATTGAGTACTCTGAGAAGGACAAGATCATTGAGATGAGGGTCGGCTCAATCATTCTTTCTCCTGGCTATGAGGAGTTCAACCTGGGTCTCAAGCCCGAGTACGGCTATGGCAGATATCCGAACGTGGTCTCCTCTCTGGACCTGGAGAGAATGCTATCAGCGACCGGGCCCTATGGCGGCCTTGTTCTCAGACCGAGCGACGGGGAGATTCCTGGGAAGATTGCGTTTATCCAGTGCATTGGATCACGTGACAAGCAAGTAGGAAAGACCTACTGCTCTTCAGTCTGTTGCATGTTTGCCATAAAGGAGGCAATAATCGCACAGGAGCACACGCCTGGCCTGAAGCCCTATATATTCTTCATGGACATCCGGGCATATGGAAAGGAGTTTGATGAGTACTACATCCGTGCGGAAGAGGTCCAAAACATAAAGTTCGTCAAGAACAACCGCATCGGCGCAGTGGAAGAAGACCCAGTCACGAAGAACCTGATTGTCTGGTACCTAGAGGGGGAGGACCTCAAGAGCGAGGAGTTCAATATGGTCGTCCTTTCTGTAGGCACTTCTCCGCCAAAGGACACGGAGCGGATAAGCCGTGTCTTTGGTGTCAATCTGAACAAGCACGGGTTCGCGAATACGAGCATTTTTGCCCCGATGGACACGAACGTTCCAGGGATATATGTCTGCGGGGCTTTCTCTGCGCCGAAGGACATTCCTGATTCGGTTGCGCAGGCAAGCGGAGCTGCGGCAAAGGCGTCATCTTTGATCTCAGCTGCCCGAGGCACGCTTGTGACTGAACGAGAATTCCCGCCCGAGACCGATGTCATTGGGCAAGAACCCCGCATCGGCGTATTCGTGTGTCACTGTGGCATCAACATCGGCGGTGTGGTACGGGTACCTGAGGTTACGGAATACGCAAGAGGGCTGCCGGACGTCGTCTATGCTGAGGAGAACCTCTACACATGTTCCCAGGACACCAACGAGAAGATCAAGCAGAAGATAAAGGAACACAATCTGAATCGTGTAATTGTAGCATCGTGCACTCCGAGGACGCATGCACCACTGTTTCAGAACACCATCCGTCAGGCGGGGCTGAATGTGCATCTTTTCGAGATGGCGAACATCCGGGATCAGTGCTCATGGGTCCACAGCCACGAACCGGACCGGGCGACCGAGAAGGCAAAGGATCTGGTCAGGATGGCAGTGGCAAAGGCAAGACTGCTCGAACAGCTTCCCCGCGTCACCGTCCCAGTGAAGAAGAGTGCGCTCATACTCGGCGGTGGGATGTCTGGCATGACCTGCGCGATTCAACTCGCGGAGGAAGGATACGAGACGCACATCGTCGAGAAGGAGAAGGAGCTCGGAGGGATTCTCAGACGCATACACTACACCTTGAATGGCGAGAACGCCCAGACTGAACTGAAAGAGATAATCAAGAGGGTGGAAGGAAACGAGAAGATCCACGTTCACACTAATGCGGTGCTCAAGGGTTTGAGCGGCTATGTTGGCAGCTATGTCGCGACAGTCTCGATTGACGGCAAGGAAGAGAAGATCGACTCTGGCGTGGTCATTGTTTCGACCGGGGGGGTGGAATACAAGCCGAAGGAATACCTCTACGGTAAGCACAGTGGCGTCATGACCCAGCTGGAGTTCGAGGAACTCATTGCCAAGGACCCGCAAGTGGCCAAGAGGGTGAAGAGTGTCGTGATGATACAGTGTGTCGGTTGCAGAACTAAGGAACGAGTCTACTGTTCCCGGGTGTGCTGCACCGAGACGATCAAGAATGCGCTCAAGCTGAAGGAGGCGAACCCCGAGGTCAGCGTGTACGTCCTTCACAAGGACGTCCGCACATATGGATTCCGTGAGGACTTCTACTCGGAGGGTGCAGAGAAGGGAGTTGTGTTCATCAGATACTACGATGATTCTCTGCCTACTGCAACAATTGAGGGAGGGAGACTTCAGGTCCAAGCGTTCGAACACTTCCTGGGTGAGCATATCCTCCTGAGGCCCGATATGCTTGTGCTCGCAGCCGCAACTCTGCCCAATCCCGACAACGAGGCTCTCGCGAAGATCCTGAAGGTGCCGTTGAGTAAGGACAAGTTCTTCCTTGAGGCGCACATGAAGCTGCGTCCCGTGGACTTTGCGACGGAGGGCATCTATCTCTGCGGACTCGCTCATTCTCCCAAGTTCATAGAGGAATGCATCGCCCAGGCATCAGCGGTTGTCGCACGTGCATCGACTATCCTCTCGAAAGACAGCTACGAGACCGAAGGAATAGTCTCCCAGGTGAACGAGGAGAAGTGCACAGGCTGCGGCACTTGCCTGACGGTCTGCCCATACGGTGCAATGGAGAAGACTGCCGAAGGTGTGGCGAAGACGAATATCGTCCTGTGCAAGGGCTGTGGCACCTGTGTTGCATCATGTCCGGAGAGAGCTGTTCGGCTGCCCGGTTTCACTGATGAGCAGCTCATTGCTCAGGTTGCGAACGCCGTGAAAGAAGTCAACGGGGTCAAGGGGGAGACCTAGATGGCCTTCGAACCTCGCATAGTCGGCTTCCTCTGCAACTGGTGCAGCTATGCCGGCGCGGATCTGGCAGGGGTCTCAAGGTTTCAGTACCCGCCGAACATCAGAGTGATTCGCGTGATGTGTTCGGGCAGGGTCGACCCTGTCCTCATCATTGAGGCTTTGATACAGGGTGCAGATGGCGTGCTCATCGGGGGATGCCATCTCGGCGACTGCCACTACATCACCGGGAACTACTACACCGAGAAAAGGATCAATGTGACGAAGGAGCTGCTCCGCCTCGCCGGAATCGAGCCGGAGAGGCTCAGGCTCGAGTGGATAACGGCCTCGGAGGGGGAGCGGTTCGCGAACATCGTTGCGGACTTCGTCAACCAGGTCAGGGCCCTCGGCCCATCCCAGGTTGCGAAGGACGAGAAGCTCATGGTGAGGCTCTCGGCTGCGACGGAGGCGGCGAAAAACTTCAGGTTGAGGCTTCTCTCCGGGAAGGAGATCAAGCTCACTGGAGAGGGCAACGTGTACGGCGAGAAGATCGAGCCGCAGACGATGGACAGGATGCTGAGAACCGCTGCCGCGGCAGAGTTCAAGAGGAGCCTGATAATCGAGCTCACTAAGCAGAGCGCGCTGTCGGTGAAAGAGCTCGCGTCGGAGATCGGGGAGCCGACCGACATCACGCTCGACCACGTCGTCGCTCTGAGGTCCAAGAACCTCCTCGCCATGAGTGCCATCGTCGGCTTCACGCCGCGATACAAGGCGATCCTCGCCGGAGGTGCGTGAATGTCCAAATCCGTTGGCGCGGTGATGGTCGTCGGGGGAGGTATCTCCGGCGTTCAGACGTCGCTGGACCTCGCCGATTCAGGATTCAAAGTGTACTTGGTCGAGAAGAAGGCGAGCATCGGCGGAACCATGGCCCAGCTTGACAAGACCTTCCCGACGAACGACTGTGCAATGTGCATCATGGCCCCGAAGCTCGTCGCTGCCGGAAGGCACCAGAACATCGAGCTCATAACGAATGTCGATGTAGAGGAGATCGACGGCGTGCCGGGAGATTTCCGCGTGACGCTGAAGCGCAGGACGCTTCGGGTCGACAAGAACAAGTGCACGGGCTGCGGCGTCTGTGCGGAGAAGTGCCCCGTGGAGACGGTCGACGAGTATAACCAGGGGATGAAGAAGAGGAAGGCGATATTCGTCATGTATCCTCAGGCTGTTCCTCTGGTCTTCAGCATAGACAAGGACGCCTGCATCGGCTGCGGGGTCTGCGCGGAGGAGTGCCGCGCGAAGGCGGTCGTCTACGACAAGCCGGACGAGGCTCTTGAGATCAGCGTCGGCGCCGTGATACTCTCACCGGGCTTCGACGAGTTCGATGCCAGGCTGAAGAAGGAGTACGGTTACGGGCAGTACAAGAACGTCGTCACTAGCATCGAGTTCGAGCGGATGCTCAGCGCGACCGGTCCGTACTTCGGGGCGATCCTGAGGCCGTCGGACGGCGAGATCCCGAAGAAGGTTGCATTCATCCAGTGTGTAGGTTCCAGGGACGAGCAGGTCGGGAACACATATTGTTCATCGGTTTGCTGCATGTACGCCCTGAAAGAGGCGATAATCGCGGGCGAGCACACGGCGGGCCTGAAGCCTACCATATTCTTCATGGACGTCAGGGCGGTAGGAAAGGAGTTCGAGGACTACCGGGAGAGGGCGGAGAAGGAGTATGGCGTCAAGATACACCGCGGCACGAGGGTCGCTTCCGTGGAGGAAGACCCTGTGACGAAGAGCCTCTTCTTGAGGTACAGCGGGAACGGCGATATCACGACCGAGGAGTTCGATCTTGTGGTCCTGTCGGTCGGCATGAGGCCGCCCGAGGATGCGGAGAAGCTGAGCAGGCGGCTCGACTTCCGCCTGAACAAGCACGGATTCTGCGAGACGAATGTGTTCTCGCCTCTCTGCACATCCCGGCCCGGCATATTCGTCAGCGGTTCGTTCGCTGCGCCGAAGGACATCCCGACCACCGTGGCCGAGGCGTCTGGCGCGGCTGCCAAGGCCGCGGCGCTGATATCGGACGTGAGGAACACGCAGGTTACTGTCAAGGAGTACCCGCCCGAGATTGACGTTACCGACCAGGAGCCGAGGGTGGGCGTCTTCGTCTGTCATTGCGGGATCAACATAGGCGGAGTGGTCAAGGTACCGTCCGTCGTCGAGTACGCGAAGACGCTGCCTGGTGTTGTCTATGCTGAAGAGAACCTCTACACCTGCTCTTCCGACACTCAGGAGCGGATCAAGGAGAAGATCAAGGAGCACAAGCTGAACCGCGTGGTCGTCGCTTCCTGTACACCCCGCACCCACGAGCCGCTGTTCCAGAACACGGTCCGTGAGGCCGGTTTGAACACTTATCTATTCGAGATGGCCAACATCCGAGACCAGTGCTCCTGGATCCACATGCATGAGCCCGAGAAGGCCAGCAAGAAGGCGAGGGACCTGGTCAGGATGGCTGTCGCGAAGGCGAGGCTGCTGGAGCCTCTGAAAAAGTCGTCTCTTCCTGTCAATCATTCCGCCGTTGTCATCGGAGGCGGACTCGCCGGGATGACCGCGGCGCTCGAGATCTCCGCTCAGGGATTCCATGTTCACATGATTGAGAAGACGGGCCAGCTGGGAGGCAACCTTGCGAAGCTCTATCACAAGGAAGGCACTCGCGAGCCTAGGGAGTACATGAACGAGCTCATCGCGGAGGTGAGGGATGCCAAGAACATCACGGTCCACCTCAACACCGAGGTCAAGGACGTTACTGGATTCGTAGGCGCCTTCAAGGTGAAGACAACCAGCGAGGACATTGACGCCGGCGTCATCGTCGTCGCGACGGGCGCCACCGACTACAAGCCGAGCGAGTACTCCTACGGCAAGGACAAGAGGGTCATCACCCAGCTCGAGCTGGAGCAGAAGCTGGAGGACAACTCCCTTCGTGCGAAAAGGGTCGCGATGATCCAGTGCATAGGCTCGAGGAACGAGCAGGTCCCGTACTGCAGCAGGATCTGCTGCGTCACGGCGATGAAGAACGCCATAGCCATCAAGCGCCAGAACCACGCAACCGAGGTGTACGTCTTCCACAAGGACATCCGGACATACGGATTCAGGGAGGAGCTGTACAAGGAGGCCGGGGAGCTCGGCGTCAAATTCATAAGGTTCTCGGAGGACGCGATGCCCCGTGTCGACGGCCGGGGAGGTCATTTGGAGGTCGTTGCCCGGGATACGTCATTGGGCGAGGACGTCCTTGTGAAGGCGGACCTCTTGGTACTGAGCGTTGGCATAAGACCGAACGAGGGCAACGGGGAACTGGCGAAAATGCTGAAGGTACCGCTCAGCAAGGACAAGTACTTCCTCGAGGCGCACATGAAGTTGCGACCGGTGGACTTTGCGACGGAAGGCATTTTCCTCGCGGGCTCAGCGCACTGGCCGAAGTTCATTGACGAGGTGATCGCTCAGGCCTCGGGTGCTGCGACCCGCAGCATGACGATCATATCGAAGGATGAGCTTGAGACCGAGGGGATAATCGCCGCCGTCAACGAGGACATCTGCGACGGTTGCGGTATCTGCGAACCGGTCTGCGAATACAAGGCGATCCAAATCGTCAAAGTCTCGGACAACCCTGAGAAACTAAAGGTGACGGTCAACGAGGGATTGTGCAAGGGCTGCGGCGCTTGCGTTGCCGCTTGTCCTTCTGGCGCGATGGAGCAAAAGGGATTCAAGTCGTCCCAGGTCATCGCGATGATTGACAGCGCCCTGGAAGGAGGCGATTCCTGATGTCAGCAACGGAAGCGAAGCAGGAGAGCGAGACCGTGGGTGAGGACTGGGAGCCGAAGATCATCGTCTTCTGCTGTAACTGGTGCTCTTACGCGGGCGCGGACCTAGCAGGCGTCAGCAGGCTTCAGATGCCGACCGATTTCAGAGTGATAAGGACGATGTGCTCAGCGAGAGTTGACCCGGAATTCGTCCTCAGGGCCTTCGCGAAGGGTGCGGACGGCGTGCTTGTCGCGGGCTGCCACCCGGCAGACTGCCACTACATCGGTGGGAATTACAGGACCAGGAGAAGGATCGCCATGCTGCAGATCCTCCTGGAGCAGTTCGGATTCGACCCGGACCGCCTGAAGCTGGAGTGGATTTCAGCTTCGGAAGGGGAGAAGTTCCAGAAGACGATCCGGGAGTTCACAGAGAAGATCAAGGAGATTGGTCCCAACCCGATCAAGGAGGACTGATACTATCAGGATGGAGAAGAAGCTCGATGCGGCGATGAAGGTTATGGAGGGTGAGAGGATCCGCTGGCTGTTGGGGAAGCGCCCGACATTGACCACAAGAGGCAACGTCTTCAACGAGATCGTGACAGAGACGCGATTCGACATCGTCCTTTACAATGCGGCCGTGGTCGAGATGGATAGGAACATGATCCTTCAGGAGCTCGAAACGGGCCCGAAGACGGTCCATCAGTTGAATGAGCTCACGGGGATCTCAAAGCCGGACATCGTCAAGCATCTGATCGCCTTGAAGAAATGGAGAAAAGTGGACTACGCCGGTAGGGAGGGCAAGTCCCCTCTGTACCGCAGCAACATCGCGCCTATTGAGGGGGTTGAGTGATGGACAAGATCAAGATCGCGCAATACTGGGGCGCCGGATGCGGAGGCTGTGACGTCGCGCTCCTGGACATCGACGAGAAGATACTCGGAGTCGCGAGCATAGCCGACATAGTCTTCTGGCCGATCGCGGTGGACACGAAGCTGAAGGACGTCGAGGAAATGCCGGATGGAAGCATAACCCTGACCCTTTACAACGGGGCGGTAAGGAACAGCGAGAACCAGCACGTCGCCGAGCTATTGAGGAAGAAGTCGAAGCTCCTCGTCTCTTTCGGATCGTGCGCCTGTTTCGGCGGAGTGCCTGGTCTGGCGAACATCACGAACAGGGAGGAGATATTGGATTATGTCTACAAGTGCACGCCCTCGACCGTGAACGAAGAGGGCATCGTGCCACAGGTCATGGTGGAAATGCCTGAGGGGAAGCTGGAGCTGCCGCTCCTCTATGACACGGTCCTGATGCTTGAGGACGTCGTCGACGTGGACTATTACATGCCGGGCTGTCCTCCCACGGTCGAGCAGATAAACCAGTTCTTGGACATACTGACGAAGCACCTGACAGAAGGGACACCGCTCCCGCCGAAGGGGGCTATCATAGCATCGGACAAGACCCTCTGCGACGAGTGCGGGAGGAAGAAGCAGGTGAAGGTCGTCGACCGCATCTACCTCCCGTTCGAGATCGACATCGATCCCGAGAAGTGCATGCTCGAGCAGGGAGTCATTTGCCTCGGGCCGGCCACCAGAGCGGGATGCGGGGCGAAGTGCCTGAAGGCGAACCAGCCTTGCAGGGGATGCATGGGCCCGACCAAGGCCGTCATGGACCAGGGAGGTAGCATGCTGAGCGCGCTCGCCTCGATATTCAGAGTGTCCGATAAGGAGTCGCAGATCAGCGAAGAGGAGATCATGAAGCTAATGTCACAGGTCAAGGACCCGCTCGGGACCTTCTATGCGTTCACGATGCCGAAGTCGATAATCAAGAGGAAGGTCAAGGAAAGGAAAAAGGCGGTGAAGCAATGAGCCCGATATTGAAGGATCAGCCGCAGAAGACCAAGGAGAAGCGCATCACCATCGATCCGATCACGAGATTGGAAGGTCACGGCAAGATCGAGATATTCCTGGATGATTCAGGCAACGTAAGGAACGCGTACTGGCAGGTGCCGGAACTTAGGGGCTTTGAGAAGTTCTGCATCGGCAGATCTGTCGACGAGCTAAACAAGCTGACCGCCAGGCTATGCGGAGTCTGCCCCGGGGCGCACCACATTGCATCCACGAAAGCGCTGGACGCGGTGTACGGCGCCGATCCGCCGGAGGCGGCGATTAAGCTGAGAGAGCTGTTCTACTCCGCTCACTACATCCACAGCCATATCGCTCACTTCTATGCTCTCGCTGCTCCGGACTTCGTCCTCGGACCTGCAGCGCCGGCCGCGAAAAGGAACATCCTCGGGGTGGTGGACGCGGTCGGGGTGAAGATCGGCGGAGAGGTCATCAGGCATCGATCGTACGCTCAGAAGATCCAGGAGATGCTCGGCGGCAAGGCCACGCACCCCGTGTGCGGTATTCCCGGTGGGATGTCCAAGCCATTGAGTGAGGACGAGAGGGTCGAGATCGAGAAGATGGCGCGATCCTGCGTCGAGTTCTCGAAGTTCACGAACAAGGTATTCGAGGACGTCGTGCTGAAGAACCCCGACTACATGGCGCTCATAACGAACCCGGACATATTCTACCACGAGACTTACTACATGGGCATGGTGGATAAGAACAACAAGATCAACTTCTACGACGGGATGCTCAGGGTCGTGGACCCGAAAGGTAACGAGGTGTACAAGTTCAAGCCGAGCGACTATCTCGATTACATCGCCGAACATGTCGAACCGTGGAGCTACGAAAAGTTCTGCTATCTGCGGCAGAAAGGTTGGAAGGGACTCGTGGACGGGATCGACAGCAGCATATACAGGGCGGCGCCGCTCGCCAGGATAAACGTCTCGGGAGGATTCACAACTCCTCTGGCCCAAGCGGAGTACGAGAAGATGCTCGGGTTCTTCCGCGACGCTGGTGTCAAAGGACCGATACACCACACCCAGGCGTATCACTGGGCCCGGGTCATAGAGCTTCTTTACGCCTCAGAGAAGCTGCTGGAGCTCGCCCAGGATCCGCAGATCACGAGCAAGGACATCAAGACCCCGGTGAAGACGCCAGGAGAGGGCGTCGGCTGCGTGGAGGCGCCGAGAGGAACGCTCATCCACCATTACGTCTCGGACGAGGGGGGCATCACGCAGAACGTGAACCTGATCGTCGGGACGACAAACAACAACGCCGCGATAAACATGAGCGTGAGGAAGGCCGCAGTGGCATTGATAAAGGATTGGGAAGTGTCCCCGGGACTGCTGAACACGATCGAGATGGCGTACCGGGCGTACGACCCGTGCAACTCCTGCGCAACGCACACGCTGCCCGGTCAGATGCCGTTTCTCGTCCACATAAGGCGCTCGGACGGATCGGTGTACAAGACCCTCACAAACCCCTGAAACGTTTTCCCCTTCTCCTGTTTTCGGTACCCAGCAATCATCTACAATTTGAATGCTCGGGTGCGAAAGGGATATGAATAGAATCCGAAATAACTCCGAGGAAGGTGTCACAGAATGGAAGAGGCTGTCAAGATCGTTGCTGAACTGATGGCATTATCAGCCAAGACCGCCCCAAAAGGGCTGGGCAAGGACTACGTCGATATCATGGTCGTCACTGGCCCAGAGCTGAAGAAGCTCGGGGAGACGATGATCGATATGTCCAAGGAGAGGAACGAGGCCGGGTTCGCCAGGGACGGCAAGAACGTGTTGGATTCGATGGGTGCCGTGCTGCTCGGTCTAAGGGACCACCCCCCGAACGGAGTCGATTGCGCAGCCTGCGGGATGACCTGCGAGCAGATGAGGAAAAGAAATCTGGATGGAGATTTTGCTGGCCCGAACTGCATGTTCAGACTGCTCGACCTCGGGATTGCGATCGGGTCCGCGGTCAAGACCGCGAGCCTTCACAATGTTGATAACAGGGTGATGTACCGGGTCGGTGTCGCGGCGAGGAAGGCGGGTCTCATGAAGTCCCGGGTCATCATGGGCATTCCGCTGAGTGCCACAACGAAGAGCGTCTATTTCGACCGCTGAACAATCAAGTTCTTGACCGTTCCGAGGTAGATGCCGTCGATGAGATAGACCTCGGCCTCGTCGACGTCCACCATGTCGTTGGAGAACAGAGGGCCCAGCAGCTTCCTTCCTTTGAGGTTGATGGGGGAGCCTCCGAGTATCCTGTTGAGCGCAGGAACGATTATCAGCTCATCCGGGAGCTCGCTATATCTCTGATGGGCCTTGTCTTTCAACCTGCATCTGACCCAGCAGCGCTCCGCGGTCACGTTACCGAGCCCTTCCTCGAATAGAATGCTGGGGTGGTTGTGCGCCAGCACGACGGTCTTCCTTGACATCACCTGGGGGGACGGCCAGGTATGTCCGTGGGCAAATCCGACATCGTCGACGACGAAGCCCGTGGAATGATGGAGGTCAACGCCTTCGGGGATGAAGTTCTCGATCTGGCCGTCGTGGTTACCCCGGACTATGTCGACGCTCCCGAACGCTCTCTTCATCGCGCGCAAGAACCTCGGGATCTCGGCATACTCCTGCTTCGTCGAGCCGGGTACCTGGTGCTTGATGTCCCCCAGTAGCACAAGCCGGTCATATCTGCCCTTGAGAGACAGGAGCTCCCTTTCCATTCTGAAAGTCTGGCTGGGAACATGGACCCCCTTGGACTTGAGTTCCTCCTCGATCCCTATGTGGAGGTCTCCAGCGCACAATATCCTCGATCCATCCTCGACGCCCAGTGCCGGATGGTCTGCGATCGGAAGTGCCGTCATTCTTCTTCCTCGTGTCTCTCTGAGCCTCTGAGAGCTATTCGATCGTCCGACAAAAAGATTGTGGCCCCCTCATCTAGAACCCGTGCCTCAGCCTCTCCCCCAGGAACGGCGGAAGGCCTGCGCTCTGGACCTTCTTTTCCACCGCTTCCACATCGTACTCCACCCTGCGAATCTGAAAATCGTTGGCATCATCATCGAAGAGCACGTAGCTGGCTCTCTTCTCTCCATCTCTTGGCTGACCGACGGAACCGGAATTGACTATCGTCCCCGACCCGAACTTCTTGATGAACGGGATGTGGGTGTGGCCGACCACCAGGAGATCGCAGTCACACATCTCCAGCAGCTCAGGACCAGCATCGATCTCATACAAGTACTCGTCATCGTCCCGCGGGGAGCCGTGGTATATCCCGACCGGGCGAGATCCGAGTTTCATGTGCATCCTCGCCTTGAGATTCCTCAGGTAGTCGACGCCGTCGGCTGAGACGTGCTTCGAGGTCCAGAGGACCGCCTCCGCCGCCATCTTGTTCATGCCCACTGGATTGATCCTTATGACGGCTCTGTCGTGATTACCTAGAATGGACTGGATGTTCCTCGATCTGAAACGCTCTATCGTCTCGTTCGGATAGGGGTAATAACCGACTATGTCTCCGGCGCTGACGATCTGTTCGACCCCGATGCTGTCGATATCTGCCAGGACGGCGTCGAGCGCGATCAGGTTCGAATGGACGTCGGAGATGAGGGCGACCTTCACGGTTATTTAATTAGGCTCACTCGCTATATAAACCTCTCAAGAAAACGCTTCAGGACCGCCGGGACTTTGTCGATCACATCTGTTGCCAGAAGGCTGAAACCGAGCTGCTCGAACGCCAGATCGCCCGCGAACCCGTTGGTGAAAGCTGAGATCCTGGCGGAGTCGAACGGACCCACTCCCTTGGAGATCAGACCGACCACCTGACCCGCGAGAACGTCGCCAGTACCGCCGACGCTCATAGCCGCATTTCCAGTCCTGTTGAGCTTGACCCTCTCGCCGTCGGAGACGACGTCTATGCGCCCCTTCAGCAGGATCGTCATTCCTATCTTCTTGGCGAACTCCCTGACCGGTCCCATCCTTGCCTCGTAGTTTTCGGGCAGCGTCATGCCAGATAGTGTCTTGAATTCCATCGCATGGGGCGTGATGACCCCCGTCATCCCCTTCAGCACCGAGAGGTCTTCCGACACTGCCCCGATCCCGTCCGCATCGATCACGATGGGTTTGTCGCAGTCCCGCACGAAGCTCTGGATAGTGCGGTAGGTGTCGGGGTGGTCGCCTGCCCCAGGACCGACTAGCACTGCGTCGACCTTCTTGGAGAGCAATCGCAGCACGTCCAGATCCCTTTCTGCCAGATTATCCCCGCTCAGGCGGTGCACGATGAAGTTCGGCGAGTAGGAGGCAATCGGGTAGTAGCTCATCGCAGGCGTAGCTATGTGGACGAGATCTACGCCAATCCTGTAGGCGGAGAGCCCCGCGAGGGCTGGCGCACCAGTATACGGTCCCCCGCCGATTATCAGCACGCGGCCGTTCTCGCCCTTGTGGGAGTCTTTACCGGGAATTGGATAGTATGCGAACTCCCCCGGGCCGACATACTTGACTGCGTCAGCAGGAATCCCGATGTCCTTCACGACGATGTTACCCGAGTTCTTCTTGTTCATGCCCACCTTCTCGTCGTGGAACGTGACGGTGCAGTCTGGCTGTACCGAGAAGTCCGATCCTAGACCCGAAGGGATGTCTATCGACACTATCCTAGAACCAGAGGAATTGATACGCTCGATTAGGGTCCTGTATGGCTCCTCGACCTTTCCGTGAACACCGGTCCCCAGAAGACCGTCCACGACCACGTCGAACTGCTTCAAGTCCGCGTCCTCGGCCGGGGACGATATTTCGGCGACCTTCTCGAAGCTCTTTCTCGCCAGATCGGTCTTGATGCTCTGGCGCGGCCTCGCCATGAGGACCTGGACCTTGTTCTTCTCCTTCAGGTACCTTGCCGCGACAAAGCCGTCCCCGCCGTTGTTGCCGGTCCCACAGACGATCCCGATCTTGTTACCCTTCCCATACTTCTCTTCTATGAACTCTGCCACGGACCTTCCCGCGTTCTCCATGAGCACCTCTGTTGGTATTCCCAGATACTCGGAGTTGATGTCCAGGACCCTGACCTCTTGGTGGGGCAGCATACTGTTTATATCGTCGCCTTTCCATATAATCTTTCGGTCTCCATTGGTTTCTCACAACAGTTTTATACTGGAATCATAATGCGAATAGGCAGGACAAGGAAGAGAATTGAGCGACATCAAGAGATTGGTGCTGGATGTTCTGAAGCCGCATCATCCATCGATTATCGAACTGTCCAAGCGGCTGGGCGCTTTGAACGGCGTAACCGGCGTGAACTGTACTCTTGAGGAGGTCGACCAGGAGACGGAGAGCATCAAGATAACGATCGAAGGAACGGCCATTGACTTCACATTCATAGAGCAGACGATCACCGAATCCGGTGCCGTGATACACTCCATCGACAGCGTTTCCGCCGGGAAGAAGTTAGTGGAAGCGGTCGGGACACCTCAGGACCGCTGAACCTTCGAGATCTCCTGGCCTACCTTGGCCAGGAGCTGTGATTTCTTCATCGTCTTCTGGACCAGGACCCTTCCCTTGTGGCCGTACCAGTTCGAGGGATAGGACCTGTCGCTCTCAACCTTGTATTCCAATCCGAGCTTCTCAACGACCTTCGCAATCAGATCGACGGTCGGCTCGCTCACTGCCAGACTTCTCTTCACTTTGCGGCCTTGATCCCTACTTCGCTTCGCATCAAAATACTCAGGCCAGAGCACCCAGGCCGTGTCCTCGTCGAGGGCCATGTGAAAAGTAACAAAAGGCCAGTATAAAAAGATTGGCCGTTTACTTGATCAGGACGGCGTTGACGCATCCGTCCTTTCCGGGTCTGGAGGTGACCTTAGCCAGGCCGATCTCGGTCTGTATGGTGGCGCCCTTGTTTATGATGTTTCTTTGGACGTAGTGCGGATTGGCCGGGTTCTCCTTGACCGTGATGATCTTGGCCTTCTGGCCCTTGTTCGTCGCAGGATCGATGACATTGGCGATGTTCGTTGCGAACATCTTCGTCTTCTCTCCGCCGCCGAGGGTCCTGACGTTCACCATGCGCACCTCTCCCAGATAGGTTGGCTGGGCCTCGGTGCCTACCTCGAATCGTCTCTTCTTTCTGCTCAAGCGGAGTCTCCCGCCGGAAGGCTTCCTTCCTCTTCTTCCCTGCCAAAGGGCCATGTGAAATCCTCGGCAGACTAAAAAGTGAGGTCGTATAAAAAGATTTCAGTATTCGACGAGCTTGTCGAGGAGCCTCGCCTCGATCTTCTCGTTCAAATCCAGAATGGCAGCCCTGGCATCCTTCGCCGCCCCGGGGTTCAGGAAGAGGGTGTCGCCTTCCATCACGATGCCCGGAGCCTCGTGGATGTGTCCCGACAACACCGCCCTCGGGCGGAATTCGTTCACGAGCTTCCTGATCGCTATGGAACCCCCCGGTCTCCCAGAGAACGCCATATCATTTGTTCCTACCGGGGGCGTGTGGGTCACCAGGATGATTCCTGTTTCCATTAGCGGCCGCAGGGAGCGTTCGATCTCCTCTTCGCTCAACTCATACGGGGTGCTGAACAATGTCGGGTTCGATCCTCCCATTCCGACAAACGTATACTCTCCGATCCTCAGCTTCTTCCTGTGAAGAGAGATTGCCTTTTTCTCGATCACCTCGATGACGCCGGGAGGGTCACAGTTGCCCGGAATTGCGTAGACTGGGGCGACCATGCTCTCGAAGAAGTGCCCGGCCCACTCCGGCGGGCCGAACCTCGTTATGTCACCAAGCACGATTATTCCGTTGACCTTTAGCTCGCGGGCGATGCGGTTCGCCCAGTCGATGACCCTGTCCCTGCCGTGGATGTCAGAGATCACGAGGAACCTCATCGGAACACTCGGCCGTCTAACGTCCCGCGGATAGATTAGCTTTTCTCGGTCCGAACATATGGGCCTATGGTGTTCGTCGCAGACTCAGACGATCCCGAAGCTCAGGTTCTGGAAGACGAGCAGATACGAGACGACGAATCCTAGCAGCGTCCCTCCGTTCAGCAACGGGAGTCCAGCCTGCGGTCTGCCAGTCAGAACGTACCTCATCAGGGCCAGGAAGCCGATCACGCCCCCGATCATCGCTCCCAGTGCCACCAAGAGGTTCGCGCTGCCGATACCGTTGGCCATGGATGGGAGGAAGACAAAGGTCGACACCACGAGTATGCCCGGTATCACCGCGTCGCCGACCCCCATGAACATCGCTTCTCTTTCCTTGTTGTCCGCGGTGACGTCCTCCTTCTTCAAATCGGACATCTTGAATCCCCGGCTCTTCGGTATGACGAACAACACTGGCAGTTGTAGCGGAGCCACTCCTCCGGCGAGTGTGATCATGTGCTTCGTCCAATATACGGAGATAGCATCATACGCCGCCAGAATTACTAGGAGCATGATCGCCGGAAGTATCCCCAATGACATGCCGAGGACCACCGTCACGCCGAAAGCCGCTAGGAGGGCGACGAGGTCGACCGTGTACCATTCCGGTTTTATGATCACGGACGCCATCAGCAATGCGCTGATGGCTATCGAGAGGAAGAAATCGAGCAAGACGTCTTGATAGATCGCGTACAGGATCGGCAGGAAGACGAAGACGAGGGTTATCGCCATCGCGCCCATGAATATCGCACGGAGTATGCCCCTCCTGCCGAACTTGATCAGGACGAGGACGATGATCGTTATCAGAATGATGAGGACGAAGTAGACAAACGGGTTCGTCGGGTTGTTGACGTCCTCGAACGCCCTGTAGTCCGAAGGAAAGATCGGCACGAGAAAGAGCGCCACCAGTTGCACAGAGATGAAGATTATCAGCATCGCAACGATCGGGGACAGCCGTCTCATCTCTGAACGCCACGTCGCTCCGGCTAAATAACCGTATCTGATTCCGTCTTTCCTCCGAGATTACGCCTTCACTTTGAGTTTCCAGGGAGTCAGCTTCAAATACAACTCCATACACATACAGGTGGCTCGATGAGTCCGTTCGATAGACAAGACGTGTACGGGGGATCCGGTCGGTTCCCCGAACTGTTGACGAAGACAAAGGACCTAGCAGACATCTTCGAGGTCGTGAAGGAAGCTGTGAGAGTGAAGCTCGGCCTCTCGCGGGCTGGCCTGATGCTTGGCCTTGCGGACCTCGGCGGGGACAGCACCTCCTTCATCGGGGGCATGTACCCCGTGGCCTCGAACATAATCATCGTCAACAAGGGTCCGTTGGAGAGGGTCCGCTCCTCTTCCCCAGAGCTTTACAAGGCCTACGTGTTCCACATACTTCTGCACGAGTACGTCCACAGCATCGGTTATATCGATGAAGGGCAGGCGAGGAGAACGACGTTGGATATCAGCACAGGGCTCTTCGGCAGGGAACACCTCGTGACAAAGCTCGCCGAGGACATATCGCAGTTCCTCCCGATGTTCACATATCCTGTTCCGCACCCGATGCCAGAGGATCTCCAGCTCGAATTGGTGAAGAACTTCGACAGGTCCAGCGTGAACTACATCCTGTGAGAACGAAGGGGATCAGCGGGTCGCAGCTTCGGTCGAGACAGTGGCGAATGCGACATTCCCAGTGACCTTGTTTATCTTGACCCTCGTCCTCGTCCCTTTGACCGTGCCAGGCACGTAGATGATGTATTTGTCCATCCTGGCGACGCCGTCACCCTTCCTTCCGACGTCCTCAATGAGGACCTCGTAGACGTTGCCCTCCACGAGCCCCTCTTTCTCCTGGGTCTTAGCGGCCTTTCGGACGTTCACCGGCCTGTGCGCGCCGCAGGCGTCGCATTCCAGAACCGTTATGCGCCCCTCCTTCACTATCCTCGTGTCCGGCCTGCCGCACTCGGAGCACAGAACGAAAGTCTCGGTGTATTCCTGTATCCTCTCGGCGATCTGGTTCGGAGAGAGTTTGGCCTTGAAGATCGCCCTCCGACCGTCGACGTACCCGGGGGCGCCGAGCTCCCGTTGCAGGGATTGGAGAAGGTGAGAAGATTCCCTTCTCAGCGCGTCCACTATGTCCCCGAAGTTCCTGATGGTCGTCGTCTTCCCTTCTTGGAAAACATCCGGTTCAGGTACAGTGAATCGCTCGTGCTTCTCTATCGTCTGGGGCAGCTTCTCCTTCGCCCTTCCGAGAAGTGAAAGGTACTCGTCGTTAGACATGATGTCTCTGACCACTCAAACGACTGCCTCGATATAAATATTGCTAGGGACCGGCCCGATCTGGACAGTGAACGGTCGAACGCTCCAGAGGATCTCGGATGCCGAGGCGAGCAGGATCTTATCGATCCGTTCAGCTCGGTGCGCCGAACTTGCGCTCGATCGCTGCCCTCACGAGCCCGAGGTGCAACGGCGAGGGTTTGAATGGTCTCGATTTGAATTCGGGATGGAACTGCGAAGCCACGAAGTATGGATGCCCCTGTAGCTCCCCGATCTCCATCCTGAGGCCGTCCGGGGACCTTCCGGTGAACTTCCAGCCGCTGTGCTCCAGCCTCTCGATGTATTTCGGGTTCACTTCGTACCTGTGCCTGTGCCTCTCCATGATGAGCGTCTTGCCGTACAGCTCGAATGCCTTGGAACCTTCGGAAACGACTACTGGCTGTCCTCCGAGCCTCATCGTCGCCCCTTTCTTCTTGATGTCCCTCTGCTCAGGAAGGAGGTCCACCACTGGATCGCATGTCTCCGGGTCGAACTCGGTGCTGTGCGCCGTCTCCAACCCGATTATGTCCCTCGCGATCTCTATCGTCGCGATTTGGAATCCTAGACAGACTCCGAGGAACGGGACCTTTGTCTCCCTCGCGAACCTTGCCGCCAGCATCTTTCCGACGATGCCTCTGTTCCCGAAGCCTCCCGGAATCAGTATGCCGTCCGCCTTGGCGAGGTCATCGGTTATTCCCGATTCCTGAATGACCTCCGAGTCTACGAACACGAGCTCCACCTTCGTGTCCGTCTCCGCCCCCGCGTGGTGGAATGCCTCTAGATGACTGATGTAAGAATCTGCCAGATGCGTGTACTTCCCGACGCAGGCGATCCTCACGCTCCTGCTTGGGTTCAGGACCTTGCATAGGAACTCCCTCCAATCCGTCAGATCCTCTAACTTGGCCTCGAACTTCAGTCTTCTAATCATGAACTCCGTGAGACCCTGCTCGTCGAGGATCAGTGGCACCTCGTAGATTGATTTGGCGTCGGGGGCAGATACCACCGCCTCCAGCGGGACGTCGCAGAACAATGATATCTTTCGCTTGATCGAGTACTCAAGAGGTTGCTTGGCTCTCGCAACGATGACGTCCGGTTGAATCCCTATAGATCTCAGCTCCTTCACTGAATGTTGCGTAGGTTTCGTCTTCTGCTCCCCGACCGTCCCCAGCACCGGCACTAGGGTCGTGTGCATGAACATGCAGTTCTCGCCCCTCCCGAGCTCCGTGTTCATCTGCCTTACCGCCTCTAGGAACGGCATCGACTCGATGTCACCGACCGTGCCTCCGAGCTCGACGATGCATACGTCGGCACCGGTCGCCTCGGCCACGGTCTTTATCTCGCTCTTGATTTCGTTCGTTATGTGAGGGATTATCTGGACGGTCTTCCCGAGGTACTCTCCCATGCGCTCCTTCTCGATAACGGCCCGGTAGACCTTCCCTGTGGTGATGTTGTGGCTGCTCGTCAGGTTCACGTCGAGGAAGCGTTCGTAGTTGCCGAGATCCAAATCGACCTCCCCCCCGTCTTCCAGCACGAAGACCTCCCCGTGCTCGAACGGGTTCATCGTTCCGGCATCGATGTTCAGGTAGGGGTCGATCTTTATCGCAGTGACCTTCAGGCCTTTCGACTTGAGAAGGCGGCCGACCGATGATGCCGTGATCCCCTTTCCAAGTCCTGACAAAACGCCACCCGTGACAAAAATATATTTCATCGTCTCCACGGGATTGCTCGATGACCTTCTGGAGTATTTATTGTTTCGTCTTTGTGTCTTGGACATTTGTCCAGAATGATCGAGAGAATGCTCTACTTCGAATCTAGATTGAACAAAAAAGGGTACTATGACGTTCGATGTGCTTTTGGTGCTTGGGATCCCGCGGAATGGTGAAGAGGGGGCAGAACTGCCCCCTCTTGCGTAGGAGGTGATCCATCTGCAGGTTCCCCTACAGATACCTTGTTACGACTTAGCCCTCCTTGCCGAATCTCAGTTCGAGCTTCCCAAAGAAGAGAAGTCCTTACTGAAACCCAACTCGGGTGGCTTGACGGGCGGTGTGTGCAAGGAGCAGGGGCATATTCACCGCGGAATGTTGATCCGCGATTACTACGGAATCCAGCTTCGTGAGGGCGAGTTACAGCCCTCAGTCCGAACTACGAACGGGTTTCGAGATTGCCTTCACCTTACGGTGTCGGAGCCCATTGTCCCGTCCTTTGTAGCGCGCGTGTAGCCCAGGAGATTCGGGGCATACGGACCTACCGTTGACCTCTCCTTCCTCTGATTTAGCACCAGCGGTCCCACTAATGTGCGCGTCTTCCGGAGAAAACGCTAGCAATTAATGGTGAGGGTCTCGTTCGTTATCTCACTTAAGAGAACGCCTTACGGTACGAACTGACGACGGCCATGCACCACCTCTCGGAAAATCAGGCAAGGTCATCAGCCTGGCCTTCATGTAACCGTCGCTCCTGGTGAGTTGTCCGGCGTTGAATCCAATTGAACCGCACGCTCCTCCCGTTGCGGTGCTCCCCCGCCAATTCCTTTAAGTTTCATCCTTGCGGACGTACTCCCCAAGCAGCAGGCTTAACAACTTCTCTCCGGCACTGGGCGCCCACAAAGGACCCCCAACACCAAGCCCGCAGCGTTTACACCCTGGACTACCGGGGTATCTAATCCCGTTTGCGCCCCAGGGCTTCGTCCCTCACCGTCGGATCCGTTCTAGTCAGACGCCTTCGCCACCGGTGGTCCTTCCGGGATTACAGGATTTTACCCCTACCCTGGAAGTACCTCTGACCTCTCCCGGTCCCAAGCCTCGCAGTCTCCCCGGAGTTCGGACAGTTAAGCTGGCCGATTTACCCAGGGATTTGCGAGACCGGCTACGGACGTTTTAGGCTCAATAATATCGACCACCACTCGGGCCGCGGGTATTACCGCGGCGGCTGGCACCCGTCTTACCCGGCCCTTACTTCTCCTGTTTTTTAGACAGGAGAACAGCCAACACTAAGTGCTGGCACTTGGAATCCCCTCGTCGGGATTGCTCCCATTGCGAAGTTTTCGCGACTGCTGCACCCCGTAGGGCCTGGACTCATGTCTCAGAGTCCATCTCTGGGCTCCCTCTTTCAAGGCCCATACCCGTCATAGGCTAGTGGGTCCGTTACACCCACTACTACCTGATAGGCCGCAGACCAATCCTTGGGCGCCGGAGCTTTAGAGCTAGAAGCATTCCAGCATCCTAGGTCTATGGGGTATTAGTCTCAGTTTCCCGAGGTTATCCCCCACCCAAGGGCATGTTGTCCACGTGTTACTGAGCGGTCTGCCGAGACCAGATGTCTCTCGACTCGCATGTCTTAATCGTATTCCAATAGCGGTGGCCGCCGGCAGGATCAACCGGAATCGATCCTGATTTGACAATCTTTTATTGATTGTCCGTAGGATTACACTGAAACTGGCAGGATCGCCAAGTTTCACCAGCGGTACCACAGTATTACTGCAGTATCCGCACATCGAACGTCAGAGCCAAGAGTTCACGTTGCTATGACGGAGATCTTGGCTCCCCATGATTGTTCACAGCTATGGATTCCACCGCCTCACTGATGGCTTCAACGGCCTACTCAGCAGCGATTCGCTAGCTGTGGATAAGCGTAGCCCCCTCTAATAGCGAGGCCATATATATGCGTTTCGGGAACGCAATACAGCTACGCACCCTTGATCTCTTCTTATCACGGAAGGACTATATGAGGGTTTCTACGAGTCAGCCAGATACTCTCCGTCTTGTATGCTTGACGTGGTACCTCCTATCACTCAGAATCGGGGTGAGGAGGGGAATTTAGGCGGTAGGTCGCACATGCGGATTGTTGCACTAGATTTCATTTTGCGACATTGCTTCCAACCAGCGTATGATCGTGCCTTCGTTCAGCAATAAGAAGGTTTAATATGAGTCTATTCCTTTTGAGGGCTCGAAGCGGGGATGGCCCAGCCAGGCAAGGCGATGGATTGCTATCCCGGACTTTCCGAGGCAGATATCCATTGTCCGAAAAGGACTCGGGGGTTCAAATCCCCCTCCCCGCGCTTTAACACTTCTGACAGTTCTGACGGCAAATGCTAAGAGCCCAAAACGTAATGGATACTCTAAGCAGTCATATGCCGAAGTGTCAACGTTGTGGGGTTGGAGGATTATTCTCCAGAGTCGACGTCTGTGCCTCGTGCGGCAGGAAGGTTTGTGACCGGTGCTTCGTCAACGATCGCGGGCAGTCTTTATGCATGAATTGCTATCCCCGAACCATTGAAGAGCGCAAGAGGGGCATCCTAGCTGCATACAACAACCAATGTCCACTTTGTGGCGCAGCAGGAACCTTGCATGTTTTCAACCTAGTGTTGTATCGCGAGTGTGGTGTTACTTACAAAGATGGTAAGCAGATTCGTCGATACTACGGTGACCTCAAATTCGGTGCATTTGTTGGATGTGAGAAGCGCGGGAATTCCATCGATGAATTCAACATATCCAGGCTAAGAAGGGCAACTAGAGCCGAATTGTCGGGAAGACACGAAGACGCCGCCGTGCTGTTCGAGGAGCTGAACTTCCTTGAGAAGGCCCGGTCTCTCAGAGAGAGAGGTCGGGTGAGCACCGTGAGGCATCAGCATGTTGACATGAATCACCTTCTTGAGCAGATCAGACAAGGCAACCTGGTGATACCCTACAAGTGCCCGAACTGCAGCGCTGGCATAACAATAAGTGAGGATACTTCTGTTGACAGGCTTACGAACTGCCCCTATTGCGGAAGTGCTCTTGTTGTCTCAGACATTGAGAGATTCCTCAACTCTATTATCTGAATCGATAATTCACACCGGTCATTGCTAGATGGATCCTAAGACATGCACACCCAATACTAGACTGGGAGAAGGTTGAGCAATGAAATGCACCAAATGCGGAGAAGAGATGCGGCCTGGGTATGTTATGGTACCAGTTGGCAGCGTGGTCGGGTGGTATGACCAAGAAGAGCGCAAACGCGCCATCACTAGCGGATTTGGCGGAGAGATGTTGCTTGAGCCGGGCATGTTGAGGGCACTATACGCAGAAGCATACCGATGCGGCAATTGCAGGCTCGTCACGTTCAAGTACTGAGCGGTCTTCCCCCTTGTGGAACTCATAAGAAGGATGTCTGGATATGCTCGGAGCGCGGGTCCATCCCCGCACTGGATTGGGCGGAATCATGTTCCTTCTTCCATATAAGAATGTCCGGAAAGCTGAATAGACTAATATAATCGAATCAGATTCGAGTCTCGTGAGGGTCCGCGTCGAAGCTTACGGTTGTACTATGAACCAGGGCGAGGGCGCTGTCCTGGAGAAGAAACTTGAATCCCTCGGTCACGAGGTGGTGCAGTCGGCAGAAGATGCGGATCTTGTCGTTCTGAACACCTGCACGGTCATCCGTCCGACCGAGACAAAGATGCTGAAGCGCATGAAGGAGATCTCGAAGCAGGGCAAGCAGCTCATCGTCTCGGGATGTATGGCAGCGGTGCAGCCTGACCAGGTAATGGAGACAGCCCCCAACGCTCTCGTCATTTCACCGTTCGAATACGATTTGTTCACACCTCTCGTCACCGAGCATTTCGGCGTCGGTAATTTCACGAGAATTCTCGAGCCCGATTTCGTTACGGCGATAGTCCCCATCGCCCAGGGATGCCTCGGCTCCTGCACTTATTGCATCACTAGGATTGCCCGAGGGAAGCTCAAAAGCTACGGCATGGAAAGCGTCGTCAAGAGCTGCAAGGAGAGCGTTTCTCAAGGTGCGAAGGAGTTGCTCATCACCGCTCAGGACACTGCATGTTACGGTCTCGACGTCGGTCACAATCTCGCAGAGCTCATTGACGCGATCTCGGACATCCCGGGCAAGTTCAGGATGCGCATCGGAATGATGAACCCCGATAGCCTGCATAAGGTCATCGACGATCTCATCCTTTCATGGGACAGCGAGAAGGTGTACAAGTTCCTTCACTTGCCCGTCCAGAGCGGCAGTGACAGGGTTTTGAAAGCGATGGGCAGACACTACACCGTCGACGACTTCAAAGCGCAGGTCGCGAGGTTCCGAAAGCGCTACAGGAACCTCACGCTCTCAACCGACGTCATAACCGGTTTCCCCGGGGAAACGGACAAAGATTACAGGAAGACGATGGAGCTGATCGAGGAGGTGAAGCCCAACATCGTCAACGTGACCCGCTATTCTCCAAGACCCGGCACTCCAGCAGCAAAGGCGAAGAACCAAGTCCCAGGTTGGATGTCGAAGGAGCGCTCCAGGGAACTCACGACTCTACGTTTCAGGATTAGCAAGAGCATCAACATCGGGAAGGAAGGGGACAGGGAGGAGGTCCTCGTCACCGAGAAGGGCAAGAACGATACGTACATCGGCAGGACCGTGTCCTACACCCCAGTGGTCATCGAGGAAGGCGTGAGGCTCGGCGATTTCGTCGAAGTGGAGATCGTCAGAAGTGCACCGACTCATCTGATCGGTCGCCTCGTCGCCTGATCTCCCAGGTTATCCTTGCTGAGACTTCTTGAACTGACAGTTAAATATACGGAATTGCATCGCAGACTCGCAGCCCCGTGGTGTAGTGGTCAATCATACCGGCCTTTGGAGCCGGTGACGGCAGTTCGAATCTGCCCGGGGCTACTCTTCCTTTCTCATGCTTGTAGCAATTCGATCGGTATTCCGTCAGGATCTGCGAACACGGCCCTCTTCAATCCCTTCTTCAGATCGAGCTTCATCGTTCCGCTTTTCGTCTGGAGATGCTTCTCGTTAAGGATGTGAAAGTCCTGAATCACCGGGACCTTCATCTTCTTCAGCCTCTCGATCTCCTTCTCGATGTCCTTTACCCCGAAGCACAGATGCTTCACTCCAGTCTCAGATGGGTCGTCCTTTCTCGCCTTCTTCGGCCTGTCAACAGCAAGAAGCTCCAGCATCCCGCCCTCGATCTTCACGAACGCTATCTCCTTGATGCCGGGGATCTTCGACTTCCACCTCAGCACTTCCTCCATGCCGAGCGCTTTCGTGTAGAACTCCACGGACTTGTCGAGGTCCGTCACCGTGATCGCTATGTGATCGACATTCTTTATCAACTGTCACACCTCCAATTCAATCAGTGAAATACTGAATGGAAGATAGCCATTTGAGATATTAATTGCTCCGATCACCAGCGCTCGCAGTGCACCAACTGTCAAGCGTTATTCCTGAGGTGCGTCCTTTTTCTACCCGCAAGACAATTAGCGTCCGTGCCTCTGGAATGCACTATCCAGCTCGAGTACCAGAACGAGAAGCAAGCGGAGACGGTGAAGAGAGCGATCGAGTTGGATAACGATAAGTACGCAAACGCGGAAAGGAAAGGCAGGGTTGTGGTTATCTGTTCTACTTCTGAATCTGTCCCGTCGATGCTTCACACCCTTGAGGACCTTCTGGCCTGCGTCAGGGTCGCGGAGGAGACATTGAAGATCGCTGGTAAGAAATCAACCGGTGACACCCTCTCGGACCTTGACGGCTAATCCCTTCTTGAACGCGAGCATCTCATCCTTAGTCAGCATCGCCCTTCCGATTGCGGCAAGGTTGTCCGATTCGTCCACCACGAGCACCTCATCATACGGTCTGATGTCCTCGTCGCAATCGAGCACGAAGCCGCAGAAGACGTTCTTGCCTTCGCGGTTGAACTCTACAGAGTCCTTGTTCACGATCACACGAAGCCTCGGCGGAGCGAACCCTTTCCTGAGCCTCTCCGCTCCCTCTGGCCGAAGTGTGAAGAATCCGTCGTTCGCCCTCATGGACAGGACATGAAAGCCGTCCACCAGGACGTTCCTGATTTTCTCGGTCGTCTTCGATTTGACGAGCGTGACCTTTCCATCGAACAGGATCGAAGCGGCACCTATCCCGAACTGGTAGTCCGCCACGGCCCTGATCCTTGCCATGTCAATGTCGAACTTCGAGGTTCCCCTCGCTATCGAAGCGAGCATCTTGAGCGTCTCCTCGCCCTCCCAAATGACGCACATGCCGTACTTCTGGCGGTGGGACATTCTCTCCATAAGGTCTCGGATCCTCAACTCAGTGTCCTGATCTTTGATATCTGGGAATACCGACTGGGCTATGGGATAAATCTCGTCAAGCTCGATAGGGACAGGTCCGAACGGGGACATCACGAGGAAGTGCGCGTCGCTCTTCTCGGAGATCGTCCTCATCTCGGTGGCATATGTCCTGGCGTACGGTCTCTTCCCTTCCTCGAACCCGACCAGTATCTCCGTGTCTGGTTGCTTGTAGCGCTCGAAGAACCTCTTCTCATACCTGTACGCCGTCGGTCTGTCGAGGGACTCGGACCCAGTGTAGAAAAACGGGCTGTCACGGCTGAGCGGTTCGGACTTCTCCAGGTAGACCTTGTGCTCCTTCAGCCTCCTCAACCCATTCAGCAGCGCGGGGTGAGAACGACATCGAAGCTCGACCAGTTCCCAGAGGCTGCCCTCCAGTATCGCTCTCTTGATCTTCTCGATCTCGTTCATCGACTCGTGGAGGTTGTGCCGCGCGATGTGGCCGACCCTTTCCTCCTCGCTCATGCTGCCTATCGACTCGATCGTCTGGCCTTTGCAGGCGGGGCAGTCGCAACTTATCCTTCTCATGTCCTTGAAGTGCATCGTGCCCTCTGGAAACATGAACCTGCCGTCCCTGGCGTACTTCGCGTACGATGCCGAATCGAACATGTCGCAGCCAAGGAGGACCGCGAGCGCGAAGACCATCGGATGACCAGCACCAAAGAGGTGGACCGGCCTCGCGGGCGCCAATCCTTTCTTCGAAGCGACTATGACGTCGACGAGGTCGGCGAACCTGTAGGTCTCCATCAGCGGGACGACGCCGCCTATCGGATGAATGTCAACGTTCAGTTCTGAGAGTCTCTTCGCGCAAGTCTCACGGAGGTCGGGGAACAGGGAGCCCTGCACCACACCGCCCAGCATCATGTTTCCCTTGAGATCCGCCGCCTCCTTCGTCCGTTCGACGGTGACATCGACTGCTCCAGAGGTCCTCTCCTTCCCCCAGGAGGGCTCGGTGAAGATGTCCAGCACCGTTCCGATGTCGGAACCGATGTCCCTCTGGAACTCGACGATCTCCCTATTGCCGACATCGACCTCACCATGCATGTACGACTGGAAAGTGCCACTATCGGTCATGATGATGCCAGGAAAGTCCAGGAGCTCGTGGACTCCGGCGCTGAGAGCCTCCTCCTTCAGCTTCGGGTCGCTTCTGATAATGTATGAGTTCGTGATGAGTGCCTTGAATCCAAATTCGTCGTAGAGCTCCCTCGGCGAAATCGTGCTTATCCTGGGGTTTATGACAGGCAAAAGGCACGGCGTCTCCAACGCCCCTCCGGGTGTCTCCAGATTGCAGATCCTCGCCAGGCCGTCCCGCCTGAGGAGCTCGAGCATATCCAGTAGAACTGCGACGAAGCTATTAAGTCTTTCAGAGGATGTTATCCTACGGAATCCAGATGATGAAGATGGAGCACAAGATGGTCATCGCCGTGAGGAGCGACCTGAAGCTCTCGCCCGGGAAGATGGCGGCCCAGGTGGCGCACGCGGCGGTGAACTGCGCCCTTGCTGCGGAAAAGAAGAAGCCCGACTGGTTCAAGAAGTGGCACGAGGAGGGCGCGAAGAAGGTCGTCGTCAAGGTCGCAAACCTGGAGGAGTTGCACATTCTGAAGGTCTCGGCTGAGGACGCGGGACTGATCACTTCGCTCATAGTCGACGCAGGCCATACAGAGCTCCCTCCGAACACTACGACCTGTCTCGGCATCGGGCCCGCCCCGGACGAGGTGATCGACAAGGTGACGGGCCATCTGGGGCTGATGTGATTGAAGAGCCAGGTGCGCGTCGTCGGGATCGACGATTCTCCGTTCGAGTTCAAGATCGGGAAGGTGTTGGTGGTCGGCGTTGCGATGCGCCTGCCATCCTACGTCGAGGGCGTCATGAGGACCGAGTGCACGATCGACGGAACAGACGCCAATGATGCGCTGGCGAAGATGATAACCAAATCAAGGTTCTTCGAGCAGTTGAAGCTGATAATGATTGACGGTGTGGCCCTGGGCGGGTTCAACGTCGTCGACATATTGCGACTCTGCGATGAGACCGGCATACCCTGCGCGACGGTCACGAGAGACCCGCCGGACATGATGAAGATCAGCAACGCGCTCAAGGCCCATTTCCCCGATTGGGAGAACAGGTTGGAGGTCATCGGTCGGCGTCGGTTGACGGCAATCCCCACCGCGCACAAACCGATTTATGTCTCTACCGCAGGAATGGACGTCGACGAGGCTTCGAAACTAATACGCGAGTGCACCGTGCGCGGGAATATCCCCGAGCCGATACGCATCGCTCATCTCATATCCAGCGCTATGGTCAAGGGCGAGTCGAGGGGCAGGGTCTAGGCCTTCGCCTTGAGCAACTCCTTCAGGCTGTTGAACAGGTCCACGTTCCCCAGATCGACATCCTCGACCGTGATCTCGGTGTTGCTTGCTCCGAGCGGGTCGATGTCCACGGCGAGCTTCTTACCCTCCACCACCAGTCTCGATCCCTTGTCGTCCGGGAACTTCGCACACTTCTCCCCTTTGCTGTCGAGGAACTCTATTATGATTTCTTCCAGGTAGCGGGGGTCCTTGTGGAAGAACCGCTTCTCCATCGAAAGGAACTTGTCTCGGTACTTCGAGTTGTAGGTCATGACGCCTAGCAGGATGAAGAGCAGTCCTCCCACGATCCCGAAGGTGAGGGGCTTCTCGGGTGTGAGACCTTCGAAGACGGCGATCATAGCCACGGCGAAGACCGCGACGACAGATATGTAGATCATCCCGACGAAGCTCGTGACGATTTTCAATGGCATTTTGTTCGCGGACCAGCACTCGTAATGGAGATCGTATATCCTCTTCGCCGGTATCAATGTGAGGAACGCGACGACGATGGCGAGGACGAAGAACACATCGAAGAGCTCGCGGAAGATGACGTATGAGAATAGCATCAGCGCGAGGATGACTGGTACTACCACAGCCAACATGAACTCGACCAAGTTCTGCGCGCGCTCAAGCTCATATGCAGGATTTTCAGCAGATATGCCCATCGCCCCATCCCTCGGACGTCATAATGCCGTTTCACTATTAAATGGATTTCGCTGGCAAGAGCTCGATGACCTCAATGCTTCCTGTTCGGGTCTGTCCAACATCAAAGGGAACCGCGCGCCCTCGAGGCCCTTTGCAAGCCGAAGAAGTGTATTAACACAGGCGGCGTGTAACTCCCTATCTGAAGGCAATTTGCGAACCCTCAATGCTTATATACGACAAGCGTAATAGGGAGCCCGCTTCTGATAAAGAGGTGAAATATTGGCACGAGGTCTTTACACTGCCAGAAAGCTCAAGAACGACCGGCAGAAGTTCCGATGGAGCGACAGGACTTACAAGAGGAGAGTTCTAAAACTCAAGGAGAAGTCCGACCCGTTGGAAGGTGCGGCCCAGGGCAGAGGGATAGTCCTGGAGAAGGTCGGTATTGAGGCTAAGCAGCCTAACTCAGCGATAAGGAAATGCGTCAAGGTCCAGCTCATCAAGAACGGCCGTCAGATCACCGCGTTCGCGGTCGGCGACGGCGCGATCAACTTCATCGATGAGCACGATGAGGTCATCGTCGAGGGCATCGGCGGAAGGCTCGGGCGGTCCTATGGCGACATTCCTGGTGTTCGATACAAAGTGATCCAGGTCAACAACGTATCTCTGAACGAGCTCGTCAGAGGAAGGAAGGAGAAGCCGGTGAGGTGAAGAAAATGGCGGAAGGAGTTCAACCCCAGCCCGGCCAGGTCCTGCTTTTCGGTAAGTACGAGATGACAGGCATCGCCATAAGGGACGGTGGCCTGGCGAAGTACATGGACCTGACCCCTACGGCAGTCCCGCACTCCGGCGGCAAGCACGCGAACCGCTGGTTCGGGAAGTCGAAGATGAGCATCGTGGAGAGACTGATCAACAACATGATGAGGACCGAGGACTTCACCGGCAAGAAGCTGAAGGCCTACAGAGCGGTCAAGGAGGCCTTCGGGATCATCTCCGAAAAGGCAAAGAAGAATCCGGTCCAGGTGCTCGTCGAGGCGATCGAGAACGCTGCCCCCAGGGAGGAGATAACGAGGCTTCAGTTCGGAGGCATCTCCGTTCCGAAGGCCGTGGACATCTCTCCCTCGAGAAGGCTTGACGTCGCGCTCAGGAACATAACGAAGGGCGCGATCCAAGCGAGCTTTAAGGGCAAGAAATCGATAGAGGAATGCCTCGCTGATGAGCTCGTGCTTGCTTCCAAGGGCGACATGAACAGCTTCTCCGTCGCTAAGAAAGAGGAGCTGGAGCGTGTGGCGTCCTCGGCAAGGTAAGCGAATTCACGGTGGTTGCAATGGGACGCAAGGAAGACAATATTCACAAAGCCCAAACACTGATTCTCGATCCAGTTCACATCAGGAACATCGGCACGGCGGCGCACATCGACCACGGCAAGACGACGATGAGCGACAACCTGATCGCCGGCGCCGGCATGATGTCCGAGGAACTGGCCGGCAAGCAGCTTCTGCTCGATTATGATGTGCAGGAGCAGGCCCGAGGCATCACGATCAATGCCGCCAACGCATCGATGGTCCACACGGTCCAAGGCCAGGAGTACCTCATCAACCTGATCGACACGCCCGGGCACGTGGACTTCGGCGGTGACGTGACGAGGGCCATGAGAGCCTTGGATGGAGTCATCATACTCGTCTGCGCGGTCGAGGGCGTCATGCCCCAGACCGAGACTGTCGTGAGGCAGGCGCTGAAGGAGCGCGTCAGGCCCGTGCTGTTCATCAACAAGGTGGACAGGCTGATCAACGAGCTGAAGGTCACGCCGGAGCAGATGCAGCAGAAGTTCGTGACGATCATCACCGAGATCAATAAGAGGATAGCGACCCAGCTCCCGGCTCCGCTGAACAAGGAGTGGCAGCTGAAGGTGGAGGAAGGAAGCGTCGCGTTCGGTTCGGCTTTCAACAACTGGGCGATATCGGTCCCGTTCATGAAGAAGAACAAGATCACTTTCAACGACATCTACAGCTACTGCAAGAACAACGACCAGAAGACGCTCGCGAAGAAGTCGCCTCTGCATGAGGTACTTCTAGATACTGTCATTCATCACGTGCCGAACCCGCTGATCGCTCAGAAGACCCGTATCCCCATCATATGGAAGGGAGACCCCGAGTCGGTGATCGGCAAGGCGATGCTGACCTGCGACCCGAACGGTCCGACAGCATTCATGGTCACGAAGATCATCATGGATCCTCACGCTGGTGAGGTGGCCGTCGGCCGTCTCTTCAGCGGGAAGATAAAGAAGGGCGACGAGCTCTACATCAGCGGAATGCCGAACCCGAATAGGGTCCAGATCGTCGCGTTGTCGGTCGGCGCGGACAGGATTCCGGTCGACGACATGGCGGCAGGCAACATCGTCGCCGTGAGCGGTCTCAAGGATGCGATCGCCGGATCGACCGTGTCCTCGCTGAGCGACATGGAGCCGTTCGAGAAGATCGTACACTACTCAGAACCGGTCGTCACAGTGGCAATTGAAGCGAAGCACATGAAGGACCTGCCGAAGCTCGTCGAGGTGCTGAGAACCATTGCTAAGGCGGACCCATCCATCCAGGTCGAGATCAACCAGGAGACCGGAGAGCACCTGCTGTCCGGCATGGGCGAGCTGCACCTCGAGATCACACAGTACAGGATCGTCAACGAGCAGAAGGTCGAGATCAAGGCCTCGCCGCCGATAGTCGTCTACCGTGAATGCGTGAAGCACTTGGGCGGACCGTTCGAGGGCAAGTCCCCGAACAAGCACAACAAGTTCTACATCGAGGTCGAGCCGCTCGAGCCAGCCGTATTCCAGGCGATGCGCAGCGGCGAGATCCAGACAGAAGGCAAGATCAAGGATTCGAAGGCCCTGGCGAAGAAGCTCCAAGAACTCGGCATGAGCAAGGATGAGTCGAAGGGCGTCGTCTGTTTCCACGACACGAACGTCCTGCTGGATGTCACGAAGGGTATCCAGTACCTCAACGAGACCATCGAGCTGTGCAAGCAGGCCTTCGACGAGGCGATGAAGCTCGGTCCCCTTGCCCAGGAGAAGTGCATGGGACTTAAGATCAGGCTCGTCGACGCCAAGTTGCACGAGGACAGCATACACAGAGGTCCAGCTCAGGTCATCCCTGCAAGCCGATCCGCGATATACGGCGCGATGTGCCTGGGGGACAGGGTGCTTCTGGAACCTATCCAGAAGGTCTTCATCAACGTCCCGCAGGATTACATGGGAGATGCGGTCAGGGAGCTACAGTCCAGAAGGGGCGTCATCGAGGACATAAAGCAGGAAGAGGAGAACGCCGTGGTCGTCGCGAAGGCACCAGTTGCGGAGATGTTCGGATTCGCTAGCGCCATAAGGAGCGTGACTCAGGGCAGGGCGCTTTGGTCGACCGAGAACGCGGGATTCGTGCAGGTTCCGACAGAGCTTCAGGCCAAGGTCGTCGCAGAGATCCGCACGCGGAAAGGCCTCAAGCCAGAGCCTTACGACGCCGCATATTATTCAGGCTGAAATGGAAAAAGCGTTAAATATCTAGAACAGTATGGAGAGTTAAAAACGGATAGCTTGGAGTGATGGAGAGATAAAGGAGGCTGGAACATGGCAGAGAAACCTCACATGAATTTGGTGTTCATTGGTCATGTCGACCATGGTAAGTCAACGCTTGTAGGAAGAATGCTGCTCGACACTGGCCACATCGAACCCTACCTCATCGAGAAATATCGTAAGTTGGCTGAAGAGAAGGGTAAGGCTACCTTCGAATTTGCATGGGTCATGGACAGTTTGAAGGAAGAGCGAGAGCGCGGTGTGACCATCGACGTCTCGCACAAGAGGTTCAACACTGACAAGTACTACTTCACGGTCATAGACGCTCCCGGACACCGTGACTTCGTCAAGAACATGATCACAGGTACTTCCCAGGCTGACGCAGCCGTTATCGTCGTCTCCGCCCTGGAGGGACCGCAGGAGCAAACGAAGGAACACATCTTCCTGGCAAGAACCCTCGGTGTCAACCAGATCGTTATCGCGGTCAACAAGATGGATGCAACGAAGCCGGCATACGACCAGAAGCGGTATAACGAGGTCAAGGAGCAGGTCACCAACCTCCTGAAGACCGTCGGATACAAGGTCGACAAGATCCCGTTCGTGCCGCTCAGCGCCTATCACGGCGACAATGTCGTGAAGAACACGGCCAACCTCGGCTGGTACAAGGGCCCGACACTCCTGGACGCACTCAATGCGCTGGAGGAGCCCCCGAAGGCAACGGCGCTTCCGCTCAGACTTCCGATTCAGGATGTCTACACGATCACAGGTATCGGCACCGTACCGGTCGGCAGGATCGAGACCGGCGTGCTGAAGCCGGAGATGAAGGTCATCTTCATGCCGTCCAACAAGGTAGGCGATGTGAAGAGCATAGAGATGCACCACGAGGCGCTGGCGCAGGGTCTGCCGGGCGATAACGTCGGGTTCAACGTTAGAGGCATCGCCAAGAACGACATAAGGCGAGGGGACGTGGCCGGACCGATCGACAACGTGCCGACTGTCGCGAAGACATTCACTGCCCAGATAATGGTGCTGAACCACCCGTCCGTGATCACGGTCGGATACACACCCGTATTCCACTGCCACACGGCGCAGGTCGCCTGCAGGTTCGTCGAGCTGCAGAAGAAGCTCGACCCGAGGACCGGTGTCACGAAGGAAGAGAACCCGCAGTTCCTTAAGGCCGGTGACGCTGCGATCGTGAAGGTCGAGCCCACGAAGCCGATGGTCATAGAGAGGGCGAAGGACTTCCCGCAGCTCGGCAGGTTCGCGATCCGTGACATGGGTACGACTGTCGCTGCTGGCATGTGCATCGATGTAGAGAAGAAGGAGATGTAAACCCCTTCCCTTTCCATTCTTTAGGGACGATTCTATGGCACAGAGAGCAAGGATTTCACTCAGCGGCACCGACCCGAAGAAGGTCGATAGTGTCTGCAGCCAAATAAAGGCGATAGCTCAGAGGACAGGCGTAGCCATCCGAGGGCCGATTCCGCTTCCTACGAAGAGGCTCATCGTCCCTTGCAGGAAGAGCCCCGACGGAGAGGGCTCCGAGACCTGGGACCGGTGGGAGATGCGCATACACAAGCGTCTCATAGACCTTGACGCGGACGAGAGGGCGCTGAGGCAACTGATGCGTATCCAGGTTCCGGACGGCGTTAACATTGAGATCGTCCTCCGATCGTAAACCGTTTCCATCTCTTCTGTCTGTTTTTTTCTGCGCGGATTCGTTTCGGACTCGCGTCAGGTCGATACCGCAACAAAACAATCTATCTACCAACAATTCCTTAAGAGGATCGAATGGCAGACATGATACTCGGGGTCACGCTTGAGACGCTCCTGATATTCGTCTTCGTCATCATGGTCACGGTAGTACTAGCCCGCCTGGTCTATGCTCTCACGAGGCGGTATCTTGACCCGAGGCTGGTTAAGAGGAACTCAAAGCTTGCCGCCAGGATGGCCGAGTACATCGTCCTCGGCATCGGGGTTTTCATCGGTGTATACCAGATCCTCAATCTCGCCTTGGAAGCGTTCGCCGCCACACTGGGCATACTCGGTATCGGCGCTGCCTTCGCTTCGCAGCAGATAGCGCAGAATCTCATGGCCGGCATCATGATCGGCCTTGAGCGCAGGATACAACTGGAGGATTGGATTGACATCGGCGGAACTCCGGACACGAAGCCCGCCAGGGTGAAGGACATCACGCTGACGAAATCTATACTCCTGGACCCCAGCGGGAAACTCGTAATCGTTCCGAACTCGACCATCATAAGCTCGAAGGTGATCAACTACACGAAGGCTGGCTTCTTTGAGGTCCCGCTGCCGTTGACACTCCCCTTGAATGCGGACATAGACAAGGTGAAGAGGATCATCCTCGATGTCGCGGACAAGCACGACAAGATATTGCCGAACGTCCCTTCGGAGGAGAAGAGGGCTATGGTGAGAACGATCCAGCTTCCTCAGTTCAAGAGGCTGTTCGAGAACTCGATATCGATGGAATCGTTCAACCCCAGGGTCCTCGTCACAGACATCTCCAATGCGAGAGTGACGCTGAGCATCAGGATCTGGATAAGGGAGATAAACAAGAGGGACGACATCGTCTCGGGCTTCCTCGACACTCTTTTCAAGCGGCTGCGCGATGAGAATATCGAGCTCGCCTGAGCATCCCGGTCGACGATCACACTGGTTTGTGAATGATTGGTTGTCGCATGATTCTATTGAGAGCACAGCCTCAACACCTTAAATTATTCCAATACATATTCACCGGCGAGGAGAGAGAATGCGCAGCGACACTGTCACGAAAGGTGTGGAGAAAGCGCCGAGCAAGGCCCTGCTGAGGGCGACTGGACTGTCGGATTCGGATTTCGATAAGCCGTTCATCGGCATCGCCAACTCGTGGAATGAGATTATTCCTGGTCACATTCATCTCAACAGGCTCGTGGAGGAGGTCAAGAAGGGGATCATCGAGGCAGGCGGTGTGCCATTCACGTTCGGCGTGCCGGGCGTATGCGACGGTATTGCCATGGGGCATCCGGGAATGAGATACGCACTGCCTTCCCGGGAAACTGTCTCCGACTGCGTCGAGCTCATGGTCCAGGCCCACTGTTTCGACGGCTGGGTCGGCGTGACCAATTGCGACAAGATCACGCCGGGGATGATAATGGCGGCGGGCAGGGTCGACATACCCGTAATCATTCTAACTGGGGGACCGATGAAGGAGGGCAGCCTCGAGGGAAAGAAGCTGGACACTCAGAGCGTCTTCGAAGTCCTCGGCGAGTATGCGGCCGGAAAGGTCGATGAGACGATGGTCCGGAAGGTGGAGAAATGCGCCTGTCCGGGGGAAGGTTCCTGCGCGGGACTGTTCACCGCGAATACCATGGCGTGCCTGACCGAAGCGATGGGGCTGAGCTTGGTCGGTTGCGGTTCGTCGCTCGCCGTCAGTCGGGAGAAGAAGGAGATGGCGAGAGAGACCGGGCGGAGGATCGTGTCGCTCGTCAAAGAGGGCATAAGGCCCAGCTCGATAGTCACCAAGAACTCGCTCGTGAACGCGGTCAAGGTCGACATGGCGATCGGCGGCTCGACGAACACGGCGCTTCACATCCCAGCGATAGCGGCGGAGTTCGGATACAAGGTCGACCTGAAGGTCTTCGATGACGTGTCGAAGAAGATCCCGCATCTCACTAGTCTTAGGCCGAGCGGACCTTATTTCATGAGCGATTTCGACCGCGCGGGCGGGGTACCGGCGGTCCTGAGGCGTCTAAGGGAAGAGCTCTCGGACGAGATGACCGTGTCAGGGAAGACCGTCCACCAGATCGCGGACGAGGCGAAGGTTCTCGATCCCGAGGTCATAAGACCCATGACGAAGCCGTTCCACAAGGAAGGCGGCATCGCCGTGCTGAAGGGCAATCTCGCGCCGGAGGGGGCTGTCATGAAGCAGGCAGCCGTGAGCGAGAAGATGCTGAGGTTCACTGGCACTGCAAGGGTGTTCGACTCTGAGGACAGCGCCATCGCTTCGATCTCTGGCAGCAAGATCAAGTCGGGGGACGTTGTCGTCATCCGTTATGTGGGGCCGAAGGGGGGACCCGGGATGCCAGAGATGCTGACGCCTACGAGCTTGATCGTAGGCATGGGTCTGGCGGACTCCGTGGCACTGATAACCGACGGGAGGTTCTCCGGTGCGACAAGGGGTCCGTGCATCGGTCACGTGAGCCCGGAGGCGTTCGACAAAGGGCCGATAGCGGCTGTGAGGAACGGCGACAAGATTAGAGTGGACATACCAGCGAGGAAGTTGGAGCTTCTGGTCTCCGACAAGGAACTGAAGGCGAGGCTCAAGAAGGTCAAGATTGTCGACAGCAAGCCGAAGGGGATACTGAGGAAGTACAGGGAACTCGTGAGTCCTGCATCAGAAGGCGCGGTCTGTAAGTAGTCCAGTCGTCGCGCCTGCGAAACCTATTTATTCGAACGGGCATTACGACCATTCGACGGGCCGATAGATCAGACCGGAAGATCGCCTGCTTTGCAAGCAGGAGGCCACGGGTTCAAATCCCGTTCGGTCCACCATCACGCGTATCCAGACAAATATTTTTCCGTTTCAATTAAATCTAGACAAGTATGTCTAGATTGGATAGGTTCAAATCCGCCCGGACTCAATCTGATAGTGATTCTATCCATATCCCTGGTGCAAGACGTTCCCATAGGTTGCTTTAGCTGGATCTCTTAAGGTATTGATTGCGTGACACCAGTGGGCTCGCAACCGCCTCGAGTATCTTGCCAGAAATCCTCTTATTTCTGATCGACTGTCTTCCAGCTTCTCTTGCCGCATCAAGAACGTGAGCCACATCCGCGCCCTTCCTCGTCATTCCCATGAGTACATCAGCATGTGGACGGAGCACAGCCCCGACAAAGTCAACATCTAATACCTTAGAAAGCTCTTCGATGACATAAGCGAGTTTGTCGAAGTTCACTATGTCCCAAAAGGAGCAACTAGAGACGAGCACGATCTTGCCGAGCTTGAAATCCCTTCTTCGCCCAGGGTACACGTGTTTATCTCTGACATCGATTCCACCGTCAAAGAGCGGCATCGTTCTGTTCAGGAGATTCTGCATCTCACCAGGCCTAGGTGCGTAGACGGGGATACCCAGCGCCCAGATCTCAGCGTCTCGAAGCTTTGGATAAAGCATATCCATATCATCGCGGAAACGGCATACGCCAGGCGTCTTTCCCCAGCATCGGAACTCCCCGGTGCAGGGCTTGATATCGAGCCTCTTCGTGTAGTCGTGTAGATGAGTTCAACGTCGGCGCCCGCTTCCTTCATTCCTTCAATGAATGGTGTCAGAATCAGGGCGGTGTTCCCCTTGTCCATGTTAGGACTGCTGTTTGTTGCGAGGATTTTGGTCATTTGATCCCCTCTGAGTTTGATACACCCGCCTAACTCCGCATAGTGTTGCTAGGACAGTTTGACGGCAGATGGGGAGAGGCGATTGCGGGGTCCGCGTTGCGAAGCATCCAGGTCGTCCCGCTGAGATTTTGTTGCCCTCGTGGCCAAGCCAGTTATTCATCTTCGGATTCTCGCTGCGATTCTACGCTTATGGAGGGTCCGGAAGTGGATTCCGACGACGAAATTATTTCAAAAAGTACTTATGCGTAACGCTCCAATTTATATCCCAATCAATTTTCCGGGAGTGCCTCTTTCAGATGAACAAGTGGACCGATGATTACAGGAGAGGTGACCACGTAATTCAGGTCTATCAAACCGATGCTGAGCGGGAAAAGGTTCTCCTTGAGCTTGTGGAGTGGAGTCGGGACGATGAGAAAGTCATTTGCTTCACCGACAAGTTGTCACCAAGATCGGACGATGGCCATGGGAACCCGTTGACGACGAAGTTCAATTCTGAGATCGAGAATGGGAGATTGGAGGTTAAGCCATCTTTTTCGTCCTATTGCCCCGGAGGGAAGTTCCGGGGACCAGAGATGTTCGAGCTCTGGGAGAAGATTCACGCCGACGCCATGGAGCAAGGTTACAAGGGACTGATCGGTGTCGGGGATGTATCCTGGCTTAAGACCCACAAGTCGGTTTTCCATCCATTCATGAGATATGAGCAGGGGATAGACTTTGCTAGGCTTCCCAAGAACGTTACGATTCTCTGCCAGTATGATCAGAGGCTCTTCACCTCCGAGGAGTTGGACCGGGCGATGGGCGTTCACCAATTGCGATTGAGCGGGGGAAGACTCGAGAGGAACTATTGGTTCATCATGCGGCGGACAACCGAACAAGGCTATTCACTAGAGTCGTTGAAGAAGCCGTCCGTTATTTCGGAATCGTTCATTAAGCGTTTCTGATCTATTGTTCTGTTTTGCAGGAAACGTTCATATCACCGTCCTTTCTTTCAATCCGCAGGGACAGAACATGGGTCGACAGGATTTTCTTGGCAGGGTCTACAGAATCGCGTTCGACAATGAGAAAGAGAACCGGGGATGCGCCCAATCCGTCTTGGCCGCTTTGCAGGACGCCTTCGAGATGAGGAATGATGAGGTATTCAAGGCAGCAAGCGGGCTCTCCGGCGGTGTCGGACTGTCCACTCATGGGACCTGCGGTGCACTTTCCGGCGGCGTGATGGCGATCGGGATGTTGTTCGGGCGGGAACGCCGCAACTTCAAGGATCCCGATAAGACGAGAATGGTAGCCTACAGACTGGGAAAGCAGCTATCCGACAGATTCGAAAGGGAGTACGGAAGCGTGGTCTGCTGCCGGATCCAGGGCTCCTACTTGGGTAGGAATTACGATCTCTGGAGTAACACGGACTCGGTCGATTTCGACAAGGTGGCATATCAGCAGAGCAAGTGCCCGCACCTGGTCGGTACCGCCGCGGTCTGGGCCGCAGAGATCATTCTCAACGAACTTGATAAGTCTTACACGAGTGAAGAGGGTCGCGCGACATCGGAATTGCGATGATTGGGACTGTGTCCGATTGAAATTCGTTTAATTCAGGCAAGTCCATCTCTTCCTAAAGTCCAGGGTAACGCATGACGGAATCAAGGACGACGATAGTCTTGATGTTCGAGAAACCCAGAGGTTTCAGTCTCCTATCGATTATGTCCACGAGCTCCCTGTTGCTCTTTGCCCGGACCCTCATCATCAATCTGTGCTCCCCCGTCACGCTCAGGATCTCCGAGACGTTCTCGATGGAAAACAGCGCTGAGACCGCGGACGACATTCTGCCAGGATCAATGTCTGCGCAGACATAGCTGTCGGAGTGGATGCCCAGACGTTCCTGGTCGGCGATGGCGGAGTATCCCAGTATGATCCTCTCCTCCTCCATCTTCTCGATCCGGTCCCTCACGGTCGATGGGGAACGGCCAAGCAACTTGCCGATCTCCTCGTAGGTCAGCTTGCCGTTCTTCTGCAGAATCTGAAGAATCCTCTGATCTAGGTCGTCGCGCATTGGATGGTCCTACCATAATTCGGACCCGACGCTAAAATACTTTTCTGAGTCGGTGGCGTTCCTCGTGAATTGGAATACTGATTACGCTCTCTGGGCAGACCGTCGGCACGCTCTCGTTCCCAACGTATTTATCGATTCCCGGTCGACGCGACAAAATTACGGACTATCTCATTATGGTCGAAAGCGAGAGATGGGACCTTCGTCAGAGAGAATGTCCTCACCTCCGCCGCGTCATCGCCGGAGTGCAAAGACCCGCCGACCCGAGCAAGGTGGAACACCGCGGAGATGCAGTGTCCCCTCGGATCCCTCGAGGGATCCGAGTAAACGCCGATCAGATCTAGGACCCGCGTATCCAGTCCGGTCTCCTCTCTGATCTCCCTCACCACGCAATCCTCGACCTTCTCTCCGTAATCCACGACGCCACCAGGCAGCGCGTACTTCCCTTTGTAGGGCTCCTTCCCCCTCTTCACCAGCACGATCTCGTCGTCGATGATGACGATGCCGTCGGCTGCGATGAGAGGCCGCTTGTAGAGTACCTTGAGCTGCTCGTCGAACACCCTCTTCTGGTTCTCATAGTGCTCCAATAGGTTCTCCCCCTCAGGGGTCAGAACCGAAGTGCCGCCCTCCTGTCCTCCCCTTTCGGAGAGGACGATTCTCTCACCTGTGACCTCCTCTATCTTCTTCACAACTCCCCAGGCGTGACGATAGGACATGCCCATCTCGTCAGCGGCTCGAGCCAGCGATCCGTATTTCTCTATCAACCTCAGCAGTCTCGCCCTGCCCTCGCTCACGACGAATCGATCGTCCCTCTTCAGCCAGAGCCTGTAAGCCATCTCGTAGGTCACCCGACCACCAAGTTACGAGAATGCCTCAAGGTGATAGATTAATACTTCCCTAACAGGTTATGCTGACCGTGTCGTACAGGCAGAAGCGGATCCCGACCATACTGACCTCAAAAGAGCTCCTCGACAAGGCCTTCAAGCGCGCGTCGAACATCAAGAAGAAGGGTGTGGACAGGCTGGACTCGACCAAGAAATCAGCGCTGGCGAAGATGACGACCTCTGGGGACATCATATCAGGCACGCTCGACCACTACGTGAGATCATTTCCGAGCTTCCGGAAGGGCGAGGAGTTCAATGCTGAGCTCGTAGAGGTCCTCGTGGGCGTCGACGACCTGAAGAAGTCCCTGGCCGCACTTGATTGGTGCGCGAAGAAGACCTCCGAGTTGGAAAGGGCTTATCTCGACAGGGTGAGGAGGGCAGCCGAGGTCTCGGAGGTTCATCAAGGGAGAAAGGAGTTTTACGGTAGGCTGTCGTCCCTTGTGGATCAGATCGGGAAGAGTCTGAAGTTCGTCTCGGAAGCGAGGTGGAAGCTCAAAAAGCTCCCTGTTGTCGACCTGTCCCTTCCCACAGTGGTCATAGCTGGATATCCTAACGTCGGAAAGAGTCAGCTGGTGGAGCGCATGTCCACCGCCAGGCCGCTCATCGCCCCCTATCCGTTCACGACGAAGGGCATAGGCGTGGGGCATTTCAAGGAGGGATGGCGGACGTATCAGGTCATCGACACGCCCGGCCTGCTTGATAGGAGGCTTGAGGAAAGGAACAGGATTGAACGCCAGGCCATCCTTGCACTGAAGTACCTGGCGGACGTCATAGTGTTCATTCTTGACCCGTCCGAGTCCTCCGGCTACAGGATGGAGGACCAGTTGGCACTTCTCGAGTCCGTGAAGAAGGGATTCGAGGGTCTGCCGATCATCGAGGTGGAGAACAAAGTGGACATGGTCAAGACGGGTAGCGAAAGGCTGAAGATCTCGGCGCTAACTGGGGAGGGAGTACAGGAGGTCATCGGCAGGGTCGTGTCCTTGCTGCACACGACCGAGAAGGAAGCTGGAAGAGTCTTTCGATGACTATTTAGAGAGAGAGTCTTATTTGCGGTCGGGCGAGACCCGGGGGAGCGCGGATGCACGAGGTGTCTTGCAGCGAGGGGATGAGAGAGTACTTCGAGTCCCTCTCGAAAGAGACCGACAGATGTTATGCTGTCGCCAGAAGGGCAAGAGCCCGAGGGCTGGATCCCGAGACATATGTCGAGATTCCTCAGGCAGAGGATCTCGCCTCAAGGGTGGAGAAACTTCTCGCGGCCTGGAAGGTGGAGGGAATCGCCCGCCGCATAAGGGAGCTCAGCAGTAACCACGACCGGGAGGAGACCTCCCTTCTGATAGCGAAAGAGATCGCGATCAGGGAGGCGGGGTCGAGGGAGGAGGCAATCGACAGAGCAATCCGCGTCGGGCTCGCGGTGCTGACCGAAGGCATTCTGGTCGCCCCGCTCGAAGGCATTGCGGGAGTGAAGATCGGCCGCAACTCGGACGGGAGCGAATATCTGGTAATATCGTTCGCTGGCCCGATCAGGTCCGCAGGAGGAACGGGGCAGGCGATGAGCGTCCTGATTGGCGATGTCGTCAGGAGGGAGCATGGCATAGGACGGTACATACCGACGCACGGGGAAGTGCAGAGGTTCAAGGAGGAGATACCACTCTACAAGCAGTGCCAGCATCTGCAGTACACACCGACGAACGACGAGATCGAGCTGATCGTCAAGAACTGCCCGGTCTGCATTGAGGGCGAAGGGACGGAAGATGTCGAGATATCCGGATATCGCGATCTGCCGAGGGTCGAGACCAACCGTGTCAGGGGAGGCGCCTGCCTCGTAATAGCCGAAGGGTTATGTCAGAAAGCCCCGAAGGTCCAAAAGCATGTTAAGAAGCTGGGGATCGACGGCTGGGAGTTCATCGACGAGTACTTGAGCATGAAGAAGACCGAGGACTCGTCCAAGGAGGCGAAAATCGCCCCCGACTACAAGTACCTGAAGGACATCGTCGCCGGACGCCCCGTTCTATCACATCCCTCAAGGGTTGGAGGATTCAGACTGCGGTATGGTCGGGGGAGGACGACGGGACTCGCGGCGGTCGGAGTGAATCCTGCGACGATGTATGCGCTGGACGAGTTTATCACCGTCGGGACACAGATCAAGCTGGAGCGTCCGGGCAAGGCTGGAGCGGTGACTCCGTGCGATTCGATTGAAGGTCCAATCCTTCTGCTGGAGAATGGGGATCTTGTTCAGGAGAACGACGTCGAGTCGGTGAAGGGGCTGAAGGGAAGGGTCAAAGAGATTGTCGACCTCGGTGAGATTTTGATATCGTTCGGGGAGTTCGTCGAGAACAACCACATCCTCGTCCCGGCTGCGTATTCCATCGAATGGTACAAGGCGGAGCTGAGGAACGCCGTTGGAGAGCTTCCTCAGGACTGGAGAGATCCCGATTTCACCCGCGCTTTGGAACTGTCACTCAAATACTCTGTACCACTGCATCCCAAGTTCAACCTGTTCTGGTACGACTCGTCGCTTGAGGACCTGCAGAAGTTGCGGAGCCACATCCTCGAGTTCTCATGGGTCAAGGACCGCTGTCTCTACGTCGAAATGAACGAGGAGGCGAAGAGAGTCCTGGAGAACCTCGGAGCGACCCACCAGGTCAAGGAAGGACAGATAATCCTGGACAAGTACGCCGAGCCTCTTCTGGCCGGTCTCGGCCTGAAGTTCGACGCTTGTAAGGTCGTCGAATCCAAGGCATTCGCCGGCACGGATCCCATCGATGCCGTCTCCAATGCGATGGGGATCAAGGTCAGGCCGCGCGCGGTCACAAGGATCGGCGCCCGAATGGCGCGACCGGAGAAGGCGAAGGAGCGGAAGATGAAGCCGCCGCCACATGTGTTGTTCCCCCTGGGCCAGAGCGGTGGAGCTCAGCGGTTGGTGAACGAGGCGGCCTCGGACGAGAAGATTGAGGTGGAGGTCGGAGTGCGACAGTGCCCCGTGTGTGGAAAGACATCCTTCCTCTGTGTTTGCGAGTGCGGCTCGCACACACTCACGGTAGAGGGCCCGACCCGCCAGAAAATGAGCGTCCAGTCAATCCTTCAGCAGGCGATGGAGCACCTAGGACAAACCGCTGTTCCTGAGATTAAGGGCGTCCGGGGCATGATCTCGAAGAACAAGACACCTGAAGCGCTCGAGAAGGGAATCCTCAGGGCGGTGCACGATGTTTACGTTTTCAAGGACGGCACGATACGGTTCGACATGACGGACGTGCCGCTTACGCACTTCAGACCGAAGGAGATCGGGCTGAGCGTGGAGAGGGCGGTGGATCTCGGTTACAGGAAGGACGCCTTCGGGGCGGACTTGGAGAGGGACGACCAGATCTGCGAGCTGAAGGTTCAGGACATCGTTCCTTCGGTCTCCTGCGGCGAGTATCTTGTCAAGGTCTCGAAATTCGTCGACGATCTGCTCAAGCGTCATTACGGGCTGACGCCATTCTATCGGGCGGAGAAGAGAGAGGATCTGATCGGGCAGTTGGCGATCGGGTTGGCGCCCCACACTTCGGGCGGGGTGCTGTGTAGGATCATCGGCTTCACGGAAACGAGCGTCGGGTACGGCCATCCATTCTTCCATGCGGCAAAGAGGCGGAACGCAGACGGCGACGAGGACAGTTGCATCCTGCTGCTCGACGGTCTGGTCAACTTCTCGCGCTCCTTCCTTCCTGAGAAAAGGGGAGGGCTGATGGATGCCCCATTGGTCCTGACCACCAGGCTCGACCCGAACGAGATAGACAAGGAGGCGCACAACATCGACGTTCTCTGGGAGTATCCTCTTGAGTTCTACCAGGCCACGACCGAATACCGCCATCCGAAAGAGATCCAAGATAAGATGGACATGGTCGGGGGGAGGATCGGCTCGGTGCTCCAGTATGAGGGCTTCGGGTTCACGCACGACACTCGCAGCATTGCGGAGGGTCCTGAGGAGTCAGCGTACAAGACCCTGGAGACGATGATCGACAAAATGAACGCCCAGATCGAGCTCGCGAAGAAGATCAGGGCGGTCGACGAGACCGATGTGGTGTACAGGGTCATCACCCGCCACTTCCTGCCGGACATGATCGGCAACTTGAAGAGCTTCTCCGGCCAGCAGCTGAGGTGCACGAAGTGCAATGCGAAGTACCGACGCATCCCCCTCCGCGGCAAGTGCTACTGCGGGAACGACCTGACGCTGACGGTGCACGAGAAGAGCGTGAAGAAGTATCTGGAAATAACGAAAGAGATCAGCGAGAAATTCGGCCTGCCTCTCTATACCCAGCAGCGCATAGCCCTGATCGAGGGATCGATAAACTCGCTCTTCGAGAATGACCGAGTGAAGAAGTGCAAGCTGACCGACTTCATATAGTCAGGATCAGGTTTCGAGCGTCGACACAAGCTCTTTGAACTCGTCGAACTTGCCCTCGAGGATCTCGAGCGCTTTGAGCAGTGTCTTCTGTGCCGTCAAGGACCCGTCGGTCTCGAACTCGAATATGAACTTCGACTTGTCCCCCTCGACGCTGATCGCCTTCGTGACGCACGCCTCGACGCAGGCCAGGCACAGGGTGCAGGCCTCAGGGTCGACGACGACCGTCTTCCCGTCCTTCTTGCCGATGACCCCTCTCGGGCAGGCCTTGATGCAGGCGTCGCCCATGTCGCACTTTGTGTGGTTGATGACGATCTTCGGGAAGAACTTGTATCCGACTCCGCTCGTGACCTGCCACTTCGCGTGCCTCTTCGCCGTCCCGAGCTGCGCGGACGCATAAACGAGTATCGCCTGGCCCGGGCCGAGCTTCACTATCGGGATCAGCTCGTCCTTCACTCTGAGCTCCGGTCCCCCGAGGGGTTCCAGGTCTCCGGAGTACACTTCGGACGGCCCCTTCTTGTTCAGGGAGTACATGATCGTGCAGTTGGGGCAGCCTTCGCCGCCGCATGTGCACTTCTCCTTGTACGCGAATATGTCCAGATCGGTGGGTATCGGAACCAGCCCCAAGCGGTGAGCGACAATCTCGTCGAAGAGCGGGCTGACGCTCTCGTACTCGCTCCCCTCCTCGTCTCTTATCGGTCCGAGGTGGAACTCGACGGTCTCGATCGCCATCTTCGGCACTTCCGCCATCAGGCAGCGCCTCAGTGCGTTGGCGATCTCCGGCTTCGCACCGGACAAGATGAACTTCGCCTTCGTGTCCATCAGTTCAAGGATTTTGATTTCCATGGACTGCAACCTCTATACCCTTCTCCCTCTGCGACCGCCCTTCTTCTTTGTGCCGTCGTGGGGTATCGGGGTGACGTCCTCGATGCGGCCGATTTTCAGTCCGGCCCTCGCTAGAGCACGGATCGCCGCCTGAGCTCCGGGTCCTGGGGACGTGGATCTGTTCCCTCCTGGCGCCCTTACCTTGACATGGATGCCCTCGATCCCCTTCTCCTTCGCGATCTCGGCGACCTTCTCGGCCGCCCTCATCGCAGCGTAAGGGGACGACTCGTCCTTAGCCGCCTTCACGACCATTCCGCCTGAGCACTTCGTTATCGTCTCAGCGCCGGTGATGTCCGTCAGAGTGATGATGATGTTGTTGTAACTTGCGAATACGTTAGCGATTCCCCATTTTCCCATCAGTGACCCTCCTCCTTTGTGTTCTCGTCAGCGATGTCGATTTGGGCGATGTCAGCGACTTCTTCCTCAGGGACCACTTCGGCTGCCAGCTTCTTCGGTATCTTGGCCTTGAGATCCTTCTTCTCCTCTTCCGGCTTCTTGGCCTCGACAGGCTTCTCTCCTCCGACCTTCTTCTTCACGAGTCTCATCGGGTGCAGTTCGTCCGATATCGGAGAGTGCGGATTGAAGATGACCTTGTCCTCCTCACCCCTGGTGACGAGGTACCCGGGAATGCTGACCATCCTGTCGCCCACGCGCACATGGCCGTGGACTATGTACTGCCTGGCCTGGCCGACGGTGTTCGACAGTCCCTTCGCGAACACGAGGGTCTGGAGCCGCCTGTTCAGGATCGATTCGGTGCTGAGGCCGAGGACATCGTCGAGTGTGGTGCCGTCCATCGGAAGCAGCCCCGTCCTCCCGCAGCTCGCCAGGAGGTTCTTCGTTTCGAGATTCGCCTGCTCCTCCCCGGACCTTGTCCGTGCCTGCAGGTTCCTTGACTGTCTCCTCAGGTTCCTGACAATGGATTTGGCCTTCCACAGCTCTCTCTTGTTCTTCAGGCCGAACTTCTTCACGAGCTCCGCCTCTTCCTTTATCCTGTCGCCTTTCCACGGGTGCGAAGGAGTATCATAGGATTTGCGAGGAAATTTAGGATCGCCCATTGTAACACCTACTTCTTCTCAGCGGGGGCCGCCTTCTTCTCGGCTGGAGCGGCTTCCTTCTTTGCCGGAGCCGCCTCCTTCTTTGCCGGGGCCGCTGCCGGCGTCTCTCCACCCTCGGCTTTCGCCGCTTGCGCAAGCCTCTGCCTGCTGACACCTAGGGTAAGCCCGGTTCTTCCGTTCGACCTCGTGCGCTGTCCGCGCACCTTCTGCCCCTGCTCGTGCCTGATGCCTCTGTAGCACCTGATCATCTTCATTCTGTTGACGTCGTCCTTTCTGAAAACTTCGACATCTATGCCTACAAGATGCATGTCCGCTCCCGTCTCGCCGTCGTTCTGCCTGTTGACGGCCCAGTTGGGAACGTACTCTGAATAGGTTGCCAGCAGAGTGCCCAACTCCTCGACCTTTGGTTCGGGAAGGTTGCCGATCTTCTCCCATCTGTTTACTCCTGCCCTCTTCACAACTATCTCGGCTACTCTCTTCCCTACTCCTTTGATGTTTTGGAGAGCGATGACAGTGCCTTTGTTGCCGTCGAGGTCCGTGTTCGCGAGACGGACTATGTAACGAAAGTCCTCTTTCTGTGATTCGCCTGCTTCAACCAAGCGTCTACCTCCGACAATATGATCAAATGAATTGATCTACCATACTCTTGTGGAGCATCTCCCCTACACGCAAGTTCATATTTAAGTGTTTCTGTATCGCATGGCGGCGCCCAGAGAGATTTTTTGACTCAGGTGGACCCCCCTTTTCTTCACGTCGTATCCGCATGTGATTCAGCTCATCAGACCATAGTGTCGCTTCAATCACAGGTTGGTCAACCCAGTCCCTCAGCCGCCGAACAGGAACACGATCATTAACGAAGTCACGATACCGATGAGCACGAAACGAATGCCTGTATAGATTATGCGCTCCTTGACCACTGACCCCAGGTACAGGCCCATGAAGAACAGGAATGAGAGTGTGAGGGCGACCGAGACTATGGCGGCTATCTTAATGTCGAATAGCAGGAATGGGACGACTGGCACGATCGCCGCTATGAGCGGTGCGATCCCGTGGACCAATGCGGGGAGCAGAGCCTTGATGCGGTAGCCCTTTGGATAGCCCCCCTGCCACGTCGTCATCGATCGCTTCCCGGTCTCCTTGCCGTTCACCTTCGCTTCTATCCTTTCCGCCTCGTACGCCCCGACGGTGCTTGATATCGCAAGGGCTATGCCGCCTCCGATGCCAGCGCTCATCACGAGCTTCTCGTCCAGGTTTCCGGAAGCGGCCGCACCCAAAATGACCCCGAGAATTGTGAGCGCGCCGTCGAATGCACCGAGTATGAAATAGCGTCGCGTGATCGACTCGACGTCGGGCCTTCTGGCGTATTGCCTGATCCTCTTTGCGAACCCTCTGATTCCTGTCATGTTGCTAGCCACTTCCTTTCAAAAGGGTCCGTACGATATCTGATGCTCTCTCCAGTGCTTCGGAGAGCTTGGAGGGGTCTCCTCCGCCGCCCTGGGCGAACTCCTTCTTCCCGCCCCCGCCGCCACCGGTGATCTTCGTTATCTCCTTCAACAAGGTCCTGCAGTCGACGTCCATGTCGGAGCTTCTCGAGACGAACAGCTTCAGACTGTTGCCAGTCACAGCGCCGATTATCGCGACGACCTTCGGGTTGTCGGTTAACGTTTTCGACATAGTTGCGGGGTCGTCCCCCTCCTTCGTCGTGAGCGTGACCAATCTGGAATTCCCGATTTGGATCGCATCACGCAGCAGATTCTCGGACACGGACTTGCTCTGGTTTGCCGTGAGTTGTTCGATCTCCTTCTTCTGCTCCTTCCACTCGCCGAGGTACTTCTCGGTCACCGCAACTATCTGGTCCTGTGTCGAGTTGAGCATTTCGGAAAGCTTCTCTACGATCTCCTTGTCCTTCTGCATCCCCTCTATCGCAGGCATTCCGACCGAGAACTCGATCCTGACGATTCCGTCCTGGATGCGTTTCGTCCTCTGAATGCGCACAGGACCGACCTGGTTCGTTCTCTTGCAGTGCAGTCCGCCGCATGCCTCTGCATCGAGACCTGAGACCACGACGACCCTTATCGTCCCGCCTGGCACTGCCCCGCCCTGGTAGAGGCGGAAACCGTACAACTTCTCGGCCTCGTCCCTTGGCATGAACTGGACGTTGACTTTCAGATCCTCGAGGACAATCCGATTGGCCTCTCTCTCGAGGAGACTCCTCTGATCCGGTGTTAGATTCTCGAAATGGGTGATATCCAGTCTAGCCTCGTCCACCGCTTTGTGCGCACCGGCTTGCCAGACGTGGTTACCGAGCATCTTCCTTGCGACCCCGTTTATGATGTGCGTGGCGGTGTGATGCCTCATGAGTTGGATCCTTCTCTCTTTGTCGACCGTCCCCTTGAGCTTCGACCCGATCGCCGGCGTTCCGCCCACAACGTAGTGGACGATGCTGTTCCCGTTGCGGATGACCTTCGTAACCCTCTTTCCTCCGAGCGAACCGGTATCCCATTCCTGGCCTCCTCCTTCGGGGTAGAACGCGGTTCGGTCCAGAACGACGCCGCCATTCACGACGGCGAGAACCCTCCCTTCGAAATCGACCGTCTCTGGATCTTCATAGTAAAGCATCTTCGTGGCAGGCAGACCCTCTGGCAGTCTCTCTTCCTTCGATTCTTCCTGGTCCGGTTTCTCATGCATCGCAGCGACACGTATGTAGAAGTCGTCTGGGATGTCGATCTTCGAGGTGCTGAACTCCTTGACTATCTCGGGGTTGAGACCGTGTGAGTCGTATAGCTCGATGAGCTTCTCCGTCGAAATGCTCTCGCCCGGCTTCAGGTCCCTATTCAGTCTTTGGACCAGCTGCTTGCCTCTTACGAGCGTCTCGTGATACCTGTCCTCCTCCACACGAACGAGCTGGAGTATGTCGTCCCGGTTCTCCAGCATCTCGGAAAACACGGGACTGAAGAAATCGATCTGCCTGTTGACAACCTCGGCCAGTGTGATGTCGAGGCCCAGTGAGCGTATCGCACGGAGCCCGCGCCGAACTAGGAGCCTTGCAAAGTACCCCTCTCTGACGTTCGACGGCACGACCCCGTCATTGAGAAGGAACGCGAGAGCTCTGGAATGATCGCACACGACGTAAACGTCCTCGAGCGGGGTCACGCTTTCCATCAGTTGCTCGTAGGATATGCCGATTCTCGATGCCGTGACCTCCCTTATCCTCCTGACGTCGGCCGCCGTCTTCGCGTTGGTCATTCCGGCGACCTTGCTGTACTCCTTCAGTATCTTGGTATCCGCCGAGACACTAGCTACCTTCTTCATGTAGTCGCCGACGGGACCGAAGACCGCTTCATACGCAGACGGAGTACCCTGGGATACCCACGCTATGCGCTCAAGGCCGTACCCGGTGTCGACGACCCTCATGCTCAGCGGCTTTCTGCCTTCGGGGGTCTCGCGGTACATCATGAAGACCAGCGTGGCGAGTTCGGCCCCGTCCAGGATTACCTCAAGGCATGGGCCCGAGTTGCCCCCGCCCTCCCACCACTCTTCCACGTATCTCATTCTCTCCGGCGGGGTTCCCAATCGCTTCGTGAAAAGTTCGTGGCAGAGCTCGACCGTCCTGTCCTTGAAGTAGACCTCTTTGTCCTTCGTGTTGAAGGCGTGGTGGGCGCACATCTCGAAGAATGTGAAGTGCCTGCCGGTCTTCCCGACGTTGTCGATGTCGTTGAATCTGACGCAGGTCTGCGAGATCGTCAGCGGGTTCGCGGGCGGGTCGATCACGCCGTTGATGACCCATGGTTGAAAGTCATAGATGGATGCCTGTGTGAAGAAGACATCATCCCGCCACCTCGCCACGATCGGGTATCGCCTGACCCTCTTGTGGCCGTGGCTCTCGAAGAAGCTGAGGTAGACCTCCCTCATTTCGTGAAGTCCGAGGGATTCTTTCATCGGCGAGGCCCCAATGAACGTGTACTCTTCGCAGGGGGGCTCGCCGCAGGTCTCCCAATCCCCTAGGCTCCAGAAGTGGCGCCCGCACTTGGGGCACTGCTTCCTGGTGAACCCGTTCTCGATGAAGTATTTCAGCTGATATTCCGAGGAATCCATCGTCCTTGTATCAGGGGGTCGTTATATGAATCTTTTCAATCTGGACAGTCCAATTCGCATGTAAGGATGCAGGTTTCGGGTACCTCACACCGCCAAATTGACGTTCTCCGAATAGTCGATTGGGACGTCGATGACCGCGAGGGCGCCGTCCTTGAGGCACTTCGCAAGGACCTTCTCCAATTCCTTTGCGGACGAGACTCTGTATCCAGCCGCGCCGAACGACTCCGCGTACTTCACAAAATCTGGATTCTCGAAGTCCACGCCGATGCTCCTGCCGTAGTTCTTCTCCTGCCTGAGCTTGATCAATCCGTACCCGCGGTCGTTGAAGATGACCGAGACGAACGGAGCCTTCATCCTGGATGCGGTCTCGAGCTCGGATGAGGTCATCATGAAGCCCCCGTCGCCAACGACCGCAACCACGTTCCTTTCCGGGCACGTCAACTTCGATGCTATGGCGCCCGGGATCCCGATACCCATACCGATAAGACCGTTCGAGACGACAAGCGTGTTCTCCGCGTAAGTCGGATAGAGCTTCTCCATCCAAAGGAAATGAGCCCCGACGTCGCAGACCGCGATGTCTTTCCTGCCAAGCGCTTCCCGTATGGCCCGAACCGCCAGCTGAGGTTTGACCGGGGAAGTGTCCTTCATGTCCATCGACATCTTCTCGTGCAATTGGTCTCTGAGGTCGCTTGCCCAGTTACCCTTGTTGATAGCGCCTTTTGTCATCTCTGAGAGTATGCTCTTGATGTCGCCGATCAATTGGACGTCCGGGCTGTACTTGTCTGCGGTCTCCGCAGGAATCGGACCGATGTGAATTATTCTCTTCTCCTTCCCGATGCTCCAGAAAACCGGCTGGTACTCGATCACGTCGTATCCGACAGCAATGACCAGGTCCGATGCTTCGAACGCCTTCCTCATGAAATCGTGAGTCCTCCGCCCGACGGAATGCAACGAATGCGGGTCGTCGAAAGGCAGTATGCCTGAAGCAAGCCACGTGTGCAGCACCGGAATGTTCCATGCTTTGGAGAACTTCCTCAGCGCTTCTTGAGATCCCGCTCGAATGACTCCCTGGCCTGCAAGAATCAGAGGTGTCCCGGCCTCGGAAATTGCCTTCCTCAAAGGCTCCAGAGAGGCACGGTCGCAGCTTGTCCTCTTCGATGTCGACCTAGGCAACGGGTTTCCTTCGACCTCGCATCTCATGATGTCCTCAGGCAGTTCAACGTGGACAGGTCCCGGCCTTTCCTCCCTCGCCTCGTCGAACGCCCTTCTTGTCAGCAAAGGTATCTTCGAGGAGGTCCTCACGCTGAAGCTGTCTTTAGTTATGGGCTTGAAGAGCTGAACAAGGTCAATGTACTGCTTCTCGGGAGGATGCGCCCTTTCTGTCCTGACTTGTCCGGTCAGAGCCACGACTGGGGTGTAACACAAGTAAGCATCCGCGATCCCGGTGACAAGGTTGGTCGCCCCAGGGCCCAAAGTTGAGAGGCAGACGCCAGGCTTGCCCGACAGTCTAGCCGAAATCTCTGCCATGAATGCGGCGGACCCCTCGTGCTTCGTGAGTACGAATTCTATCTTGGAATCGATCAGACTGTCCATGAGGTCAAGGTTCTCTTCGCCGGGTATCCCGAAGATGCGCGTCACGCCCTCATCTTCGAGACACTTGACCAGCAGGTCGGATCCCCTCATGCTTTCCCCTCAATCGCTGAACGTCTCCGCCCTCTCCTTGAAAAGGCTGTCGACCGCCCTTCTCAGCACCGCCTCGATCTCTCCAGAATCCTGGATCGCTGCGACGCCCCGCATCTGTAGCTCCTCGATAGCCCTGTCGCCGAACTTCGTCGCCACTACGGCGTCAAAGCCGGTCAAGGCGTCGCCGGCCTTCTCGAGCTTGTTAGCGTGAGCCATTCCGAACATCGGTATGTCCATGTCCGCCTGGATCGAGATCTTCTCCCCAGGCGTTATCTTCTTGCCTGCGACCGTGAACGTGAGAAAGCTCTCCGCGTGACCAAAGTGCAGGTCCACATTCCTCCCGTCGCTCGATGCGACGGCGATCCTGTATCTCGATTTCCCCTCCATCTGCATACCAGTGAATCCTTCTTTCGGAGGCTGGGCAAGACTGCAGGTCGCATGCGCGAACTCCGATGACCTGTCCTCCCCCAGCAGCCCGATAGCGTCGGCCCTGCAGAATCTGCAATGCCTCATTTGCCTGACATCCGTTTCGCACATGTCCTGCAACGCTTTCCGTTCATTCGGGGTGGGCGCCCTCATGCTCGCGAAATTCGTTCCAGGGACGGGTATGAGCGGAATTATGTTGACGATGTAGGCTCCGAGTTGCTTCACCATCTTCGCGACCGCAGGTATGTGGTCGGCATTTACCTCGGGGACCATCACGGTGTTGACCTTGACCAGCATGCCTGCCTTCGATGCCATCTTCACGCCGAGCAACTGGTTCTCGATGAGTTGCTTGGCGGCCCCCACGCCCCTAAACACCTTTCCCTCGTACGTGACGAAGTCGTATATCCTGCTGCCGATCTCGGGATCGACGGCGTTTATCGTGACGGTAATGAATCTGACTCCAAGGGATTTCAAACGGTCGATATTCTTCGGCAGCATAAGGCCGTTCGTACTGAGGCAAAGCGACATCTCAGGGAATTCCTTCTTGACAAGCTCCAGCGTGCGGAACGTCTCCTCGTTCGCAAGCGGGTCCCCTGGGCCAGCGATGCCGATGACGGTCAGGTAGGGGATTCGTTCTTTCACGTACCTGATCTTCTCCACCGCTTGCTCGGGTGTCAGGACCTCGCTCGTCACCCCGGGCCTGCTTTCATTGGTGCAATCAAACCGGCGATTGCAATAGTTGCACTGGATGTTGCATTTCGGCGCAACAGGAAGATGCATCCTTGCGAACTTCTTGTGGGCCTTCTCAGTATAGCACGGGTGCGTCTCCAGCATCGCCTTCAGATCTGGTGCGATGTCCTCTGCCATTCCAATGCCTCTCGCATTGATCTGTTGAACTCGATGGAACCTGTTAGTAATGAGGTCACCTCCAATTATAGATTGTCTCATTCCTTCGACAGTGACGGAAGTGTCTCGCAATGCTTAGACTGCTACATCGTCTTCCCTTCAATCGATTCTATCTTCCAGGCAATGAGGATCCCAATCCTATGCCAGACGACGCCTTCTCAGCAAGATGGAGTGTCTTGCACTCACTCGAGGTCTGAAACTTGCCTCTATGATGATCTAGGAGTCAATGATGGAATCGATGGAACGCATGTCTCTTGTACGCGCGGGTTCATTCACTTGTCGCTTGCGAGGGTCCGTGTCAAGCTCCGCCTGGTGTGATTTCGATGTTCGATGACAAGACGCTGGAGAAACTGGTCGCGCACATGAACCAGCACGTGCCGTCGATGAGGAAGCGCCTCTCGGAGCTTCTCGCACAGAAGGACCCGATCTACGTGGGCAAGGATGGCACGACCTACCATGTCTCCCCAGGAGAGCTTGAGACCTTGGCATCGTATCTGGACGAGTTCGAACGCAACGCGCTGAAGATACCGATTCTGATCATGACCGACACATCATATCCTGGCGGTGCGTGGAAGGTCATGGGCAAGCTCGAGACGAAGGTCATCTCGCGCATGATTGGAAAGGAAACAGAATCTCCCGATGAGATCAGATTATTCCACCCTCACATGCACGAGCTTCGCAAGATGCTCCCGACCACGACTACAGTTCTGTACATGCCTTGATTGTCAGAGCCAGGGTTTTGCGCTCACCCCTGAGAAAGATTTATCAGAGTCGCCATCGTACCTTCGGACGTGCCGAGGACTGGAATCGCCGACCTGCCGCTTCATGGCGGCAACGCGCCCCGATGGTTGTTCACAAGGATGGTGAAGCTAGCGGCTGCGATCTCGGATGTCATGGTGATTGAGTACGGGACCGAGGAGTTCCTCAGGAGGCTTTCGGACCCATTCTGGTTCCAGGCGTTCTCATGCGTTCTCGGATTCGACTGGCACAGCTCTGGCACAACCACCGTCACGTGCGGTGCGCTCAAACAGGCGCTCAAGGACAGCGACGAACTCGGAGTCGCCGGCGGAAAGGGCAAGACATCCAGGGGAGCGCCCGCTGATATCGAATCGTGGTCGAGCGAACACATTTCTTCCACCGATGCTCAGAACCGACTGGTATATGTAAGCAAGATGAGCGCCAAGGTCGACAGCGCAGCCCTTCAGGACGGTCACCAGCTCTATCACCATTCCTTCGTGTTCGACTCCAAAGGCAACTGGACCGTCATCCAACAGGGTATGAACGGCGACACCGGCTTCGCTCGGAGATATCACTGGTACTCGAAGGATGTCAGCAGCTTCGTCGAGGAGCCCCACACCGCGATTCTCGGAACGAAGGTGCCCGTGGTCCTTGACATGACCTCGCGCCAAAGCGAGAGGTCGAGGACAATCTCGGTCGATCTGGTCAACGACGGCGTCGACAAGCTCCGGAGGCAAGTGACTACGGCAGCCAGAGGGCAGAGCACATTGTCGGAATGGAACGGGGAGAAGGTCGTCCGTCTCTCGATGCCGAGATCGATCAACTGGAATGTCCTCAGGACCGTGTACGAATTCCAACCGACGAATTATGAGGAGTTGCTCTCGCTGCGTGGCGTTGGTCCCTCCACCGTTCGGGCCCTGGCGTTGATAGGCGAGCTTGTCTACGGTGTCGAGCCGAGCTGGCGCGATCCAGTGAAGTTCTCGTTCACTGTCGGAGGAAAGGACGGCGTGCCGTATCCTGTGGACAGGAGGGCGATGGACCGATCGATACAGGTCCTGCGCGAAGGCGTCGACGAGGCGAAACTCTGTAAGAGTGACAAGCTCGAAGCAGTGCAGCGCCTCCGAAGATTCGTGCCCGAGGACGTGAATCGTGACTCCGCCTGATCCGTGCCCGTTTTGTCCAGAGTGTGCACTGTCAATGCAGGAACGAAGAAATGGAATATTGGAAGGAGATCATACGCAGCCACGTATGACGGTTAAGCCGAAGCCAACCGCATTATCATGCCGAAAGTACTATGCGGCCATGAACTTTAGTAACCGCGGACTGAATATCTCGGCGAACCTCGATACTTACATCCCGGTCCTATCAATCTCGTCATTTACGAGCGTTCTAAGGTGCCTCTTTTTCAAGGTGGTTTCGAGCTTAGATGCTTTCAGCTCTTATCCATTACGGCGTGGCTGCCCAGCTATGCCCTGCCGGACAACTGGTTAACTAGAGGCCGCGAACCCCCGTTCCTCTCGTACTAAAGGGTTCTTCTCGTCAGGCACCAATGCACTTCCACCAAAAAGCAACAAACCTGTCTCACGACGGTCTAAACCCAGCTCACGATCCCTTTTAATGGGCGAACAACCCCACCCTTGGCAGCTGCTGCACCACCAGGATAGGAAGAGCCGACAGCGAAGTAGCAAGCCTCCAGGTCGATATGAACTCTTGCTGGAGACGACTCAGTTATCCCCGGGGTAACTTTTCTGTCATCAATGACCCCCATTCAGAAGGTTCATTGGTTCGCTAGGCCCTGCTTTCGCATCGCAGATCCTTGTTGTCCGGATCTGCGTCAAGCCAGCTTTTACCCTTGCATTCTCCGGCAGATTTCTGACCTGCCTGAGCTGACCATTGGGCGCCCTTGTTTCCTTATTGAGGGCGTGGCGCCCCACCCAAACTGCCCACCTATAGGTGTCCTTCCGTAGAAGTTAGTGATACGAACCCAAAAGGGCGGTGTTTCATCGTCGACTCGGAGTCTACCTAGCGGCAGATCCTGATAACGCCTCCCGCCTACGCTACACAATCGAACTCATACCACAACAACAGGCTGCAGTAAAGCTCCACGGGGTCTTCGCTTTCAGGTGGAAGATACCGGATTGTGCGCCGGTACTATCAGTTTCACCGGCTTCCAGGCGGGGACAGTAGAGCTCTCGTTGGGCCTTCATGCAAGTCGCCAATTAAGCGACAAGGTATTACGCTACCTTAAGAGGGTCATAGTTACCCCCGCCGTTTAACGGTCCTTCGCTCCGTTGTACCGGAGATTCAGATACCGTCACTGGGCAGGCTTCAGCGGCAATACACATCCTTTCGGACTCGCTGCCACCTATGTTTTTATTAAACAGTCGGAGCTCCCTAGTCACTGAGACCAGCCGTTTTCATGGCTGGCACCCCTTGTACCGAAGGTACGGGGCTAATTTGCCGAATTCCCTCGCCTGGATTAACGCCGACGCGCCTTAGGCTTCTCACCTAGGGGCACCTGTGTCGGTTCTTGGTACGATCACCTCTGCTGTAACTGATGCTCTTTTCATTGGCACCAGGAATCGGTCGAAGAGGGCCTTCGCCCTCCTACTCGCGCATTCACCCGTTTCTCACCATTACGGTTCTCCACAGGTTTAGACGCTTGAACAGGTAGGCATGCCTGTTCGACCCATCTCGATGCGTCCAGCATCAGGCAAAATCAGAAGTGGCGCAGGAATATTAACCTGCTTCCCTTTCGACGCTCTCGGTTAAGAAGCATCTTAGGATCGGCTAACCCTCGGCTGACGAACATTGCCGAGGAACCCTGGCCCCTACGGCGGAATGGATTCTCACCATTCTTTGCTGCTACTCCTACCAGGATCCTCGTTCGAACACGGTCCACTTGACCTCACGGCCAAGCTTCTGCCCATGCACGACGCCTCCTTACCAAACCACCTTTCGGTGTTCCAAAGTATCGGTGACCGGCTTAGCCCCGTCCATTTTCGGGGCCCGCAATCTCGACTGGTGAGCTGTTACGCTTTCTTTAAAGGGTGGCTGCTTCTAAGCCCACCTCCCAGTTGTTTTAGACTGCCGACGCCCTTTGTTGTTACACTTAGCCGGTACTTAGGGACCTTAACTTCAGGCTGGGTTGCATTCCCTTGCGGACCCCAAGCTTACCCCAGAGGCCCTCACTCCCAGCGTCTACGGCGACCACATGTTCGGAGTTTGACAGGATGCCGACGAATTTCTCCGCCTAAGCGCCCAATCAGTGCTCTACCACATGGTCTACCTCGGCTGAGATCTAGCTGCGACTAGTTTCAGGAGGAACCAGCTATTTCCAGTTTAGATTGGCCTTTCACCCCTATGCCCAGGTCATCCGAATGATTTGCACATCAATACCGGTTCGGTCCTCCACCTCCCTTTCGAGAGGCTTCAACCTACCCAGGCATAGATCAACTGGCTTCGGGTATCCCACCAATGACTCCAGGCGAGCGCACCCCGCCCCTCACTTCTTGCGAAGTTGCGGGCAAGTTGGTTTCCCTTCGACTCCGCGCTTCAGCGCTTAGTCTCGCCATTGATCAGAACTCCCTGGCCCGTTATTCGAAACGGACGATACGACATTGGTCAGCCCCGAAGGGCTTCTTCCCTTTCATGCCGTATCTGCTTATAGCCGTCTGGTTTCAGGCTCTTTTCACCTCCCGCTAAGGGTACTTTTCAGCTTTCACTCACGCTACTACTGCGCTATCGGTCTCGAGACGTATTTAGAGTTGGAAATGAATGTCTCCCAGCTTCGCACGCGATATCCAACGCGCGTTACTCTGGATACTCGGCATTCTTCTTTTCGGCTTATCCTTACGGGACTGTCACCCTCTTTGGTACAACATTCCAGTTGACTTCAGGTTGACCGATTAAGAAGTAACCAAGTCCAACAACACCACACATCCCCTTCATTTCTGGAGGGGATTCGGTTTGCTCTGTGCCGCGTTCGATCGCCTTTACTGACGGCATCTCGATTGATTTCTTTTCCTGCGGGTACTAGGATGTTTCGATCCCCCGCGTTCCCGGTCCTTACGGACCATTCCGAAGAATAGGAAGTCCCATTAGGTCATCGCCGGATCATAGGCTTCTTGCACCTACCCGGCGCTTATCGCAGCTTGACACGACCTTCTTCGGCGCTCGAGCCGAGCCATTCCCCAAACGGCGTAGCAGGCCGCTGACTTGTCGGCTTAACACACGTCCGGGCTGCGTATGATCGGTAATCACAGAACGCCGGAATCCTTCCAAGTCCCGGCAGTTCTCCTTCCCTTCCCCGAGAAGGGTTCCTTCACGGGTGCACGCCACAAATAGGCAAATCTCACGGAGCCAATCAGTTCTCTTGACCCCGGTGGCTCCCCTCAATACTCGAAGGGCTATAAATACGTTGTTCCCCCAGGAAACAACTACCGCACGCCTAATCAGCGCGGTGTCTCTCTCTACTGCGCGATTTCTATTTAAGGATTTCTAGAGTACTCCTGCCGATCGTCCTGGCAGCGTCCCCATCGGTCCGCCTTGTGCAAATGAGGCTCTTGAACCGAAACGGAGTCCTGTTGCAAAGGACGAAGGTCCGCGATTATCTAGTAGTATTCTGGTCTATTCCTCGCGCCGCTTCTCGTGAGGCACGATAGGGAATAGGAACTCCACTTCCGCGAGGGTCTCGACCTTCTGTATATCCCCGATCCTGCGGGCCAATCTGTTCCTGTCCAGCCACACGGGTGTTATGCCGGCGTTCCTCGCGCCGAGGATGTCGATCTCCGGAACGTCACCGACATAGACGCATCTCTTCGGCTCAAGCCCCGACTTGTCCAGAGCTTTGCGGAAGATCGCAGGGTCCGGCTTCTCCACGCTCGCCTCCTCTGATGTCGTCACGGTGTCGACGCATTGGGACAGACCCGCGTGCTCTAAGGCGTCTGCGAGGCTCGATTCGGCGTTGGCGATCACCCCGATAAAGCAACCCAGCTTCCTCAAGGATTCGAGCGCTGGCTTCGCATCGTAGAAGGCGGCCCATATCCTCGGCGACCTCAGCCTCTCGGACACCGCCTCTGTCATCCTCCCGTCAGTATCCTCGACCCTGCAGTTCTTGACGAGTGCGGACGAGTAGCTCTTCCAGTAGGAATCCCGCTCCTCTTTTGATTTCACGGTGTACCCTTTGCTTGGGGCGGCGTCGTCTGCGATCAAATATGCGACCTTGGCGACATGCACGGTGATGTCGATGCCCTTCTCCTTCAAGACGTCGACCAGTACCATCTCCCTGCTCGGATTGTAGCGGATGAGCGTGTCGGCGGCGCTGAAGAAGAAAGCCTCCTTCTCAGGCGGCGGACCCAGCGAGAGTTCAAAGTCCAAGCCTCATACCTCCTTGAGAATGATCTTCGGGACCTCTGCCGGTATCGATGCGACCCTAACGCCTGCCTCCTCCAACGAGCTGATCTTGCTCTGAGCCGTCCCCCGGCCCCTCGCGATGATCGCTCCCGCGTGTCCCATGCGCTTTCCCGGCGGGGCGGTCCGGCCGGCGATATATGCATACGCAGGCTTCGACATACGGCTCTCGATGAATTCAGCCGCTTCTTCCTCGGCGGTCCCTCCGATCTCCCCGATCAACACGACCGCATCCGTCTCGCCGTCCTTCTCGAATAGGCTCAGCGCCTCGATGAAGCTGGTGCCTATCACCGGGTCTCCTCCGATGCCGATGACGGTCGACTGACCTAGTCCCGCCTCCGTCAAAGCGTTCACGATCTCGTAGGTGAGTGTCCCGCTCCTCGAGACCACGCCGATCTTCCCCTTCGAGAATATCGAGTTAGGCATTATCCCGACCTTCGCCTTTCCCGGTGATGCCAGACCGGGGCAGTTCGGACCTATGATGCGTGTGCCGCTCAGCTTCGCGTACTGTATGAACTCGAGGCTGTCCCTGACCGGGATCCTTTCCGTTATGACGGCGATGGTCTTGACGCCGGAGTCGATCGCCTCCAATACCGCGTCCCTGGCAAATGGCGCCGGCACGAAGACGATCGAGGTGTTCGCTCCCGTCTCCTTTACAGCCTCCACCATGGTATCGAAGACTGGCAGGCCCAGGACCGTTTCCCCGCCCTTGCCAGGAGTGACGCCACCGACCACTTTCGTGCCGAACTCCATCATCTGGCCAGCATTGAATGTCCCTTGATGTCCAGTGATGCCCTGGACGAGAACCTTCGTGTTCTTGGTAAGAATGGTCGCCATTCAGGCACCTCCGAGTTCGCTTGCCTTCCTGCAAGCCTCGTCCAGATCCTTGAATGCGATTATGCCAGCGCCGGACAGCATGTCACGTCCCTGCTGCTCGTTCATGCCACGGATCCTCACAACAACAGGGATTGAGATGTCGAGCTTATTCTTGACCGCGAGGACGCCCTCGGCAACGCTGTCGCACTTCGTCATTCCTCCGAATATGTTCAAGAGTATGACCCTGGGAGACGCTTTGATTATGAACTCGAACGCTTGCTCTGTCTTCTTCGGATCGTCAGTTCCGCCCAGGTCGAGAAACACGCCGCCCCTCCCGCCGTACAGAGCAAGATTGTCGAGGGTGGCCATGGTAAGGCCCGCCCCGTTCGCTATGACGCCGATCTCTCCATCCAACTGGACGAAGGCTATCCCCTTCTCCTTCGCTTCTCTCTCCAGAGGAGTGAGCTCCTCTTCCAGGTTGAGCAAGTCCTTGTGGCGGTAGAGCGAGTCGTCGTTGATCGTAATCTTGGCGTCCCCCGCCACCAGCCTTCCGTCCTGCGTTTGGATGAGAGGATTCACCTCTGCCAGTTCGCAGTCGTTCTCCCAGAACAGTTTCCAGAGATTCCTCAGGAGTTCGCTCAATTCCCGTCTTTGCGGATCTTCGATTCTCAGGTAAGAGCAGATTTCGCGGATCTGGTACCCCTGGATCCCGATGAATGGATGGATGTGCCACTTTCCGATTTTCTCATCGGGAACGTTCTCGATCTCCATGCCGCCTTCGGAACTTGCCAGCAACAGCGGGATTCGTCCGCTCCTATCTATTGTGACGCTAAGATAAATCTCTCTTTCGATGGCCAGTTTCCTCTCGACGAGGATCTCTTTAGGAGTGTATCCAGATATGATGAGTCCGAGGATCCCTACGGCCGCGGTCCTGGCTTCTTGAAGCGTCGAGGCAGACTTGACCCCTCCGGCCTTCCCCCTCCCCCCCACGGGTACTTGGGCCTTCAGGACCGTGGGAAAGGAGACATTCAGCAACTCCTCTGGACTTCGAACAATATAGCCGTCTGGTATCGGGATGCCATACGAATCGAAAAGGCGTTTGGCCCGGTACTCTAAGAGCTTCATCCGACCACCGACCATTGAACTTCATCTGCTTATTTCTAAATTGCTTCTTGAGATGTCCGACGTCTTGTCAATAGTCGCATGCCGCGACGAGTATGGCCCGATCCAAGGATTTGCAGAATGTAGCGCCTACATGAAAGGGGTTAAATATGTCCTCAATCTTCAGAATCTCAAATGAGTGTCTGCTGCTTGCCTGGGATGGGTTTCGATTCGAACATATTTCTTGTGACTGGAGACGATCCCTTCATTGTTGACACGGGCGCTGGCTCGAACATCACGCGGGTCTTGCGCGGACTCTCTGAATTCGGAAACCTCGACGCCGTCAAGCGCATTCTGCTCACTCACGGCCATTTGGACCATGTCGGAGGCGCAGCCGGGCTGAGGAAGAGATTTATTGCTGAGGTCTTGATACACGAACTTGACGCGCCGATGATCCGCGACAGCGGCGCGTGGGAGCGCCAGTTGAGGATGTTCGGGATGGAAGCGGAGCCAACCGACGTCGGGACCTTCGCTGGCGGAGACGTCTTCTCTACCGGGGAGCATGATTTCAAGGTGATTCATACCCCCGGCCATACCGCCGGGAGCGTGTCCTTGTTCGACAGCTCTAGCGGGGCGCTCATCAGCGGGGACACGATATTCGCGGGCGGAGTGGGCCGCTGGGACCTACCGACTGGCAACTATCGGGAGCTCGTCAAGTCGGTCAAAAGACTGATGGAGCTCGATGCCGTCGACCTGTATCCGGGGCACGGCCCGTGTGCATACGGTAACGTGAGAGAACAGATCGCAGGTGCTCTTAGACATCTGGGAGATGCTTGAATGGAGCTAGTAAGGTGCAAGAAGAAGAACTGCGCAGTATGCGACCTGCCGGATTCCAAGATCGAGCAGATCGCCAACGAACTGAAGGCCGGCAAACTGGTGGTTTATCCGACCGAGACCCTTTACGGCCTCGGGGCGAACCCCTTCGACGAAGCTGCGGTGAAGAGGGTCTACATGGTCAAGAGGAGACCCTTCGACATGCCTCTCTCGATAGCGGTCAGGGATCTGGCCATGTTGGAGGAACTCGCAGTCCTTGATGACAAAGCACGAAAGCTCGTGGCGAAGTTCACGCCCGGGCCTATCACCATACTTGTGACGAAGAAGAGGAACGTCCCGGACATCCTGACCTCGGCATCCATGGAGATCGGGATACGCATCCCGGACCATCCATTCGCCTTGCGCCTGATCGAGAAGTGCGGCCCGATAGTCTCAACGAGCGCCAACCTCCATTCCAAGCCGAACCCGACGGATGCGGAGACGGCGATCCAGGATATCGGGTTCAAGGTCGATATCTGCGTGGACTGCGGTCCATGCAAGGTCGGCAGGCCATCCACGATCGTCCAGCTCTCCGAAGGCTTGGCAGAGATCATCCGGCACGGCGCGATCCCTGAAGATGACATAGATGAAGCCCTCAATGAATGAGCATGTTCTGAGCTGCCTCAGGAGGGCAGGCTCGATCGCAGGGGAGGCTCGGGAGCTCGGCGCGAGGCTCGTCGACGAGGGCATACGTTACGTGGACGTGGCACAGGAGATTGAGAGCCACATAGTGAGCAAAGGGGCTAGACCGGCTTTCCCCGTCAACATCGGAGTGAACGATATCGCAGCACACTTCACCCCCAACTATGACGATGATTCGAAGTTCGTCAGGGGGGACGTGGTCAAGATCGACGTCGGGGCCCACGTAGAAGGATATATCGGAGACACCGCGACCACGGTCGAGGTGCGCACGAAGAACTGGCAGAGGCTTATCGAGGCATCGGAAGAGGCCCTTCGAATGGCTGTGGAGATGGCGGGGGATGGTGTCGCGGCGAATGCCGTCGGAGGGGCGATAGAGCGTAGCATCAAGGAATCAGGTTTCAGACCGGTCGTGAATCTCACAGGACACGGGATGAACCAGTACAATCTGCATTCCGGACTGACCGTTCCGAACATCGACGACGGGTCCGCTTCCAGGATGCGCCTGGGCATGGCCGTTGCGATAGAACCATTCGCGACGAACGGGCCCGGCTCGGTCTCGAACGAGCAGCCCGGCAACATCTACAGAGTGCTGAGGGAGAGGCCGATGCGGGACAAGAAGGCCCTGGAACTGTTCCACCAGATCGAGGTCAGCTTCGGCACGCTACCTTTTTGCGAGCGATGGTGCGTGGATCTCAACAGAGAAGCTCCGGCTTTGTTGCATACCCTTCTGAGGCATGGACTGATCTCCAGTTATCCGCAACTGAGAGAGATTAACAGGGGAATCGTCAGTCAGGCGGAGCACACCGTGGTCATAGTCGGCGCGAAGTGCGAAGTGACGACCTGAAGCTCGGCGATCGGACTGTTCTCATCTCATTCACTAAGGGATGAACCATCGAGGGCGCCGACTCTGCTCATCCGGACTTGCGGCCCTTGACATACTCCCCGACGCGCTTCAAGCCCTCGCTGATCTTGTCTGTCTTCTCGACGAGCGGCCCGTACGAGACCCTGACGCCGTTCCTCAGGCTCTCTCCGAATCCGAAGCCGGGAATGAAAATGACGCCGGTGTTCCTCAGTGTCTCCTCGGCCCACTTCTCGCCATCCTCCCCGACCTCCATCGCTACATAGAGCGCGCCCTGCGGCTCGGTCCTCCTCAGTCCGATGTACTCGTCGATGCTGTCGATAGTGATCCTTGCCGCGTTCATGTACGACTCGTTGATATCGTTGAAGTACTTCCTCAGATTGCCGTTGTCAATCGTCTCCTCGAGGTATTGGGCCATGGCCATCTGGTGCATGTTGTCAGCAGAGAGCAGCGAGTAGGTCAGCATCGTCTCCATCCCTTCCACGAGCTTCTCTGAGGCCACGACCCACCCGAGCCTCCTACCAAGGCTCCGGAAGAACTTCGAGGCCGAGTATATCAAAACGAGGTTTTCGAACTCGGCTGGCGACCAGGAGAAGTACTCGGGCGGGTCATCGACGAAGCACTGTTCCTTATAGGCATAGTCGATTACGAAATATGTGTTGTTCTTCTGGCACAGTTCCATGACCGCCTCCATGAATTTCTGCGGCACTATCTGTCCGGTCGGGTTATCTGGGGATGCTATCAGCACAGCCCCGGGTTTATGAAGTTTGAACGCCTGTTCCATCTCCCCGATCGCCTTGTCGACGTCGGGCATGAAGCTCCACGAAATAGGATCGAAGCTCCTGACATATGCAACTTCGGCATCCGGCACAAGTCTCTCGATATGGCCCCTCTCCTTGCAGAGACGCCAATTGGTCACGGCGAAGACCAGTTGCCCGTAGTAGTTGACGTAAGTAGGATCGAGAAGGATCACATCGTCCCCGCAGTTGAGGATCGTTCTCATGAGATCGTGGGTCAGTTCAGTTGACGATTGTCCCACTATGACGTTCTTCTCCGTAGCTTTGACGCCGTAGAGGACCTCGTCCATCCTGGCGAGCTCCCGCCTGCATGCCGGGACCCCAGGGATAGACGGATAAGCGCCAGTCTGATGGAATGCGGCAACATCGTTGCCGATCTCCGCGTATATCTCGCGCAGTCTCTCCGGGGCGTGGTGTCCAACCCATCCTCCGCCGAACGATATGACGTCCTTCGGATCCAGACCCATCGCCCGGATGTTCCGTTCGTCTCCGAACTTCATCATCGACCGGATAGCTGACGGCCTCGTCAGCATATCGTCGACGAGCTTAGACAACCCTAGGCGACCCAAGTCAATCACTTTCGGAGTGTATAGGTGTTCAAATATTAAAAAACGAGGAAAAACATCGAAAAACGAGATTTCTGGACGGTTTGAATTTCGAAGTCAGTGCTAGACGTTATCACGGTTATTATCTCTTCATCTTTTTCTACGATTTATGCGGAGGGATTAGTCGACGTTTCGTCAATTCCCTGCCCTTCTCAATTCCTGGGTTCCTGAGGACATTCCCTTGCGATGTAGATTGTTTCCGGGACTGTCGTCGATTTTCTGTGGCCCTGTACAACCTAGAGGGGTCTTTCATCGGACTCTAGTTCATTGAACAAGTTTAATTAGGGTTAAATCAGAACACCAAACTGGTTTAACCACTGCCAGTCGCTCATGGGGAAGGAGTTTATTCTTGTTCATTTCAACGCCTCCAATTGGGGATTTCCGAGACTCGCCGCTACGATCCGGAAGGTTTCCTCGCTTATCTCTCTCCGAAGGAGCATCTCTCTTGCCGTCGCCATCTGGTCTGTCGGTTCGGCGCCGTTCGACGTCGAACTTTCCTCGATAACGAAGGAAGGCGTCGCGGTTGTCGTTGCTTCCGTCGGGAAGAAGCTCGTTCTCTCGGCCGCCTCATCCGCCGCTTTCTGTTGCTTGTAGTCGTTGATATATTCCATTGTCTGGTCGACGGACCTGTGACCGAGGAATTTTGAGATCGCCTCCACCGGCACGCCTTGTTCATACATGTCCGTCGCCTTATAGCGCCGGAAGGAGTGCGGGGTAATCTTCCAGCCGATCTTCGCCCACACCGCCACGTGTTTGACCGCGTCCCAGATGAAATTGTTGTTCAGGTGATTTCCTTGGCTGGATATCTGGAAATACTTCTCCTCCCCCGGATTCGGTTTGTGACGGAACTCTTCGCGGTATTTCCGTATGGTCTCGATCAGGAAGGGCGTCATCCTGACTCTGCGATCGTCGGTATTCTTCGTCTTGCGAAAGATGACGAAACCCCTTTCAAGGTCAACATCTGCGTCGAGGACGTCCCTGATCTCACCCGCCCGCGCTCCGGTCTCGGTAAGCCAGACCATTATCTCATAGTAGTCCGGGTTTCTCTTACTCGCCTCGATCATCCTGCCGATCTCTTCCCGCGTCGGAGTCCGCTTCAATACTCGACTCCGCTTCGGGATTTTGAACGTCAAGTCCTTTCTCTCCATGAAATCCAACCAGACGTTCGTCATCGAGAGGTCTTTGCGTATTGAGGCGTCCGCAGGTCCGTCTTTACCTCTGGGTTTCTTCTTGTGCATCTTCGCCTTGAAACTCGTCATTATCTCTCTGTTCAGTTGCCTGGCGACCTCGGATATGTCCCTGGTGTCTACTCCTATTCCCCATGATTTCAGGTGGTCCAGTATCACCATTTCATGTCTAAGGTATTGGTCTATGGTGTTCTGGCCTCTGCCGACGAGCCATTCCTCATACTGTTCGGGAATGGTCCGCATCTCTTCACCTAGAAGTGTGTTTTTGGTGCTTCCCACCAGTTCCACATTTCCAGTATCAGCATCAGAGTGCGGCAACATAAGGCTATCCCTCATTTTCGAGAACCTCTTTGACATGTCTGGCTGTGATCCTTTTCAGTTCTTCGACGCCTTGAATCCGCCGATATTTATTCTCTTCCTCGATGATTGCGAGCGACTTCTTCGCAATAATCCTCGCCTGCTCGTTCAAGTAATGGGCAATCTCGGCGGCCGCTTCGGTGCTTATCTGATAATCGTCAGTGAAGAACTTCCGAATCGTGCCGATCCTGATCATTTTGACCTCTCCCGCGTCTCGAAGGCCGTCAGCGCAGCCTTGGTCCCTGTCTCGGGCGCGGGCACCCAGATGACGAAGAGCGACCTCATGGCGGACCTCCTTCCCCGAGCCGGACCACGGCGGCGTGCCCGATGACGGTCCGCACGACCACCTTCACATGATCGGGATTCGCCGCGAGCTCGTTCCCGAGGCGAATTTTCGTCTGTGCGGGGGCGCTTTTGGACGGAAATTCTTTAGGTTCCGTCACGATTCCCCCTCTTTCGCAACAGCGTCCGACCTAGACAGTTCGAAGGAATTTGTTCTCCCCGCATTCGGCGGTTCTCCGCCTTTCGGCTCTGGTCCGACCATGTCGGTTAACGCCACCTGCCCAACTGCCTGGAGGATTGCACCATTGTAGAGGCGAAAGGCCTGCCTAGCGTATTCGCTCCGAGATGGTATTCCGAGCAGCTTCTGGACTGAAACGCACTCATTGAAGAACTCGTCGGACACCTTGGCGCCAAGGGTCCTCACCCAGGCATCACCTCTGGTTCCATCACCGTAACCGGCATCGATGATGGCACTTCTTGTTCTCTGGTTCCACAATCTCTGCTTTCTGATATCGTTGTCGTATTGTTTTCCGATCTCGCTTCTCGCTGTCTCAACGTGCACTTGGAGCGTAACCTGAGATGGCGAAAGAGAGAGCGGGGCAGCAACCGTGCAAGTTTCTTGCAGCGTGAACTAAGAAAATCAAGATAGGGAATGCACTCGTCGGGAAATTCCGTGGAAAGTGTCAACAGAACGAAAAGAAGTCCTATTCCTCTCATGAAGAGCCTGGACAGAGCAATTGCCCTTCTGTCTGATGCCGGCGTTATCTCTTTGTGTCTCAGAATTGCTCCGGTCTCAGCGTGATGAGGTTTAGTCACGCTGAAACTTGATATTTATGCAAAGATTTTAAATTATCGCTGCAAGAGTAGAAAGAATAATGCAAGAATTTTGCACAAACGGAATTCTGATAATCGTGATTTGTCAGAATTCTGGCTCTGAAATAACGGTAACCGTTGGCCTTGTTGCAAAACTCAACCTGACGTTTTGACAACATAATTATTGTTTGTTATCAATATTGATTACGAAATATTAATGTGTGGTCCAATCCATGTCTCCAGCTGCTCAAAGAAGGTGACTGGATTGGAAGCCACAGACGTCCTAATGCCGGCGGAAGTATTCAACTTTGCGGGTCAAGCGAAGGTCGATACGTTCGGCATCGACCTTCGAGCGATGATCGATGCCGAGGACTACGACGAGCTCATGGTCAACCGTTATCAATTGTCGCTGGAGGCGATCAGGAAGCATGCCGACGAGTTCTCTTACTGGCAACACCGGAGGAACACTGGCAGACCGCCGGTGCGCGAACGCGATCTTTTGGTCGCCTTCCTCGTCCGCCAGCTGTTCGATGCGACCTTCCGCGAGACGGAAGGTCTTCTTGTCCTGCTGGCGGACTACTTCGAGCTCGATCGCGTTCCAGACTTCACAGTCCTATGTCGGAAGAACGCCTCCCGGCGCTGGCTAATCGTCTGGAGACGGTTCTTCTCGTTCGTCCTGGAACGGTTGCCGCGAAGGACGATCGTGGCCGCCACCGACGCTTCCGGCTTCAGCGGCCGGAAGCGTTCCTGGAGGGAGACGGAATACGGGATCAAAGCGAGGGAGAACTGGGTGAAGATGCACGCTGTCATCGAGGTCGATTCGTTCATTGTCCTGAGCTACGTGCTGACCGAGTCGGACGTTCACGAAAGCCAGATGTTCAAGGAGGCCTGGAACGGCCTCCCTTCGAACATCGAGGTGAAGCGGAGTCTCGCCGACTCCGCGTACAACGGGGAAGCGTGCCTGACCGCTGCCAGGCTGCATGGGGCGACGCCGATCCATGCCCTCAAGAAGAACGCCAGATGCTTCTGCAGACCCAAGACCCTCTATCAGAAGATGGCGAACTTCGCGAGGCACTGGCCGAACCGCTTCGCTTCGCTCTACGCGAAGCGGAATCATGCCGAAACGGCGTTCAGCATGATCCAGCGACTCTTCGGATATCGTTTGAGATGTCGCTCCGAGATCGGTCGGAAAAATGAGGTCCAGGCGAAGATCTCGATGTTCAA
>Ga0315282_10000331_pt1 | contig 94606 bp, 80 predicted proteins | sample YL17G07_20_MG_FD_203693 | JGI IMG/M metagenome (GOLD analysis project Ga0315282, IMG submission 203693) | Sediment microbial communities from Yellowstone Lake, YNP, Wyoming, USA - YL17G07_20 | ecosystem: Environmental > Aquatic > Freshwater > Lake > Sediment | place: USA: Wyoming | collected...
ATCGAGCATCCAGTTTCTTTTTCCACACATTCCCCATTTTAATCTTTCTTTTCCCCTTTGCACGCCAATTTTTTATCTTTTTACCTTACTTCGTTATTCGAAATTCGACATTCAATATTCGATATTTATCCGCCGCAGTTTACCCGCCACTCCGTCTGGCGGGTTTACCCGCCTGTGGCGGGGCGGATTTATGTGCCGCAGGCATCAATCGGCAATCGACAATCGACACTCGACAACCTGTGGTGAGCGGAGTCGAACCATCGGCAATCTTCTTACCCGCCTCCACCAACTCCCCGAGTCACGAGCCACGCTTGTCCACCGTAGCCTTCTCATCCTCTGTAGATTTATCGAAGGAGGAGGCGAAGGTGGAAGCCACGAGTCACAAGCCACGCTTGTCCACCGTAGCCTTCTCGTCCTCTGTAGATTTATCGAAGGAGGAGGCGAAGGTGGAAGCCACGAGTCACAAGCCACGCTTGTCCACCGTAGCCTTCTCGTCCTCTGTAGATTTATCGAAGGAGGAGGCGAAGGTGGAAGTCACGAGCCACGCTTGTCCACCGTAGCCTTCTCGTCCTCTGTAGATTTATCGAAGGAGGAGGCGAAGGTGGAAGCCACGAGTCACGAGTCACGCTTGTCCACCGTAGCCTTCTCGTCCTCTGTAGATTTATCGAAGGAGGAGGCGAAGGTGGAAGCCACGAGTCACGAGCCACGAGCCCCGAGCCCCTATCCCCTACCCGCTATACGCTATACGCTCCACACGCCCCGCACGACGCACCACACTACCCGCCCGTCCCGAGCCTTGTCGAGGGGCTATCCGCTACCCGCTATACGCTATCCGCTCTACTCGCCACGCACATCGCCACCCTCATTTTTACCCTGAAAACGCGGTTTTACCCCGAAAAATCATACCACTAAGTGGTATGATTTGCCGTAAGTCCTTATTTTACGTTGCCGCTTACCTGTCCGCCATTTGCTCCCCGCTCTGCGCAATACGACCCCGCACAACGCACCACGAATCAATCATAAGTAACTGATAATCAATCAGTTACGCAGTTCTCTTTTTGAAAAAATCCCCAAATTTTCATTTTTTCTATACGCTATCCGCTGCCCGCTATCCGCTACTGAAAACGCACAAAAATTTCGCAAAAACCATACTTTTTTTCGCAAAATCGCATACATTTTTCGCAAAATTTCGAAATTTTTCGCATTTTTTCTCACTTTTTCACACTTTTTCCTGCCCCTACAACCGTCAAATTTTACCCATCTTAACAAAAAAGAGGTGCATAAAATGTTGCGAAACCGTAACAAAACCCGCCAGTCAAATGACCTTTACAGCCGATATTTTAAACACTATCATAGTGATAATCGAACAATCTCTAACAAAACCTGTATAGAACTTTATTAACGGAAGTATTTATGAATAAAGAAGATAGCTTAAGGCAGCCGAACCAGCCGCTCGATTTCTGGCTCTACGCAGGGATTCTGGCAGTTCTGCTTGCCTCAGCCTGGTTTCGTGAGATAACCCGCCCATTTTACGGCCTGCACGCCTGGGCCCAGGCCAGCGGCGCCTGGGCCGCAAGGTCGCACGCAAGATATGGCCTGGCCTACACTAAGGGAATGACCACCTGGGCGGTCGGAGACCCGCCCCCAAAAAATCCTCAAAGATATATGGACCATCCGCAGCTTAACTGTCTTCTTGCAGCAGCATTTATGGCCATTCTCGGCATCAGTGAATGGTCTGCTCGTGCACCGGGAATTGTCGTATCGCTGATAACCTTCCTGCTTTTTCTTAAAATTCTGCGAGGCCTGCTGGATGACAAAACAACCCTTCTGGCAGGCCTGCTCTATGCCCTGTTTCCGCTTTCCACATATTTTGCATTTGGCGGGTGGGGCACTCTTTTCAGCTTCTCCGCCCTTTGGTGCTATCTTGTTTTAATAGGCTCAGTAAGAACCGGCCCCAGACCATCATTTATGCACAAGTTCGGACTGGCGGCAAGCCTGTTTATGTCTTTGCAGTTCGGATGGGAAGGTTTCTTTTACGCCTTTGCAATCGGTTTGCACTACGTTTGCCGATGTATACGACGCAAACAGATGCCTGATAAAGCCTTGCTTGCAATATTGGTTATTGCGCCGTTATCAAGCTTGGCTCTGAACTTTATTATTATGGCCGGAGGCTATAACTGGGATGTCAGGAAAATAATAGAACTATACAAATGGCGTTCCGCCAAAGGCGAGTATGAACAGACTATGCAGCAATTCGACTGGGGAGCATGGCTGGCCAAATTCTGGGAATGGGCGCTGACCAATTTCACGCTGCCGGTATTGATTACCGCCATCGGCTATCTGACTTTCGGCCAGTTACTTATATTCACACAGCCAAAACCGGACGGAAAAGAAAATCGCAGGCCGCGACAGTTCCCTCAATTCTGGCTCTTTGTAATAACACCGATGTCTCAACTGCTAATCCTGAAGGGCTGTCTGTGGAAGCATCAGACCTGGGAAACGCCTTTCGGCCCGCTTATCGCCATATCCGTTGCGCTGGCGATAATGTTGCTGGCTGACATCCTGGCAAAAATACACCGCAGACTCGCAATAGCCTGCGTCGTGGCTTTTACAACGGTTTTATTCATTTCCTGTGCGATGGGCACAAACTACTATTATGCCGTAAGATGGCAGGAGCCAGCGAAAGTAGAGATGCTCAAAATGCTCAATAAAGCAATACCGTCCGACAAGGCATTGTTGAGCTACGAGGATTTTATCGTCAACCAACACAGCTCAAAAGGGGGTTTTTACCGGCCTGAAATCGCCTGGTATCTGGACAGAGAAATCACTCCCGCCAGAACATTTGAAGATGTCCAGCGTTACGCAGAAACCGGCAGGTATCCGTACTATCTTGTTCCCTATGTGCCTCCCGTTGTGGCGTCAGAGCAATTAACACTTCTGATAAACCAGTTGAAGAAACAATACAATTATACGTCAGTCCCAGGCGTGGATAGTGCTAAAACCGCGGACGGCAAATACCTGAGGCCGGGAATGTGGTCGTACCTGATTTTTGACCTGCACAGCCAGCCAAAACCTGTTTCAACAAAATAATAAATGGGTGGGCAAACAGCTATGGACGATAACGAAAAACCTGAGCCGCTTATTACCGTTTTCACCATAAGCTGGTTTTCATCGGAACTTATAAAACCGCTGTTTCTGAATCTGAATGAAAAGGCAAAATTTCCGGAGAGAATCAAATATGTTGTTATCGACAACACTGCCGGCGAAGACAAGACGCTTTCACAAATCAGGCAAATAGCAATCCCCGTAGAAATATACTCCAACGATGCCAGGAAAGCCGCAGGTTCAGTCGGACATTCGCTCGGCCTGAATTTCGCAATGAATAAGATAGAAACGGAATTCGCACTGGCTGTTGACCCGGACGTATATGTCTTCAAAAACAACTGGGACGGGTTTTGTATTGATGAAATAAACAATAAAAACTACTCGGCAGTCGGCACCGCTTATCCCCGCTGGCAGTTAGGCAAATATCATAACTTCCCCAGCCCAGTGTTTTGCTTTTTCAGGGCTGCGGACTTAAAAGCAATGGGCTGCGACTGGACGCCTTTTTCTAAAAACCCCTTCGTAACAGGCTGTGATTTTGTAAAAAGACAGATACTTCGCTGCGGACTATTGATAAACAAAAAAAGATACCAGAAGTACCCGGCTTTAAGAAGTTTCGCAATGCAAATGGAAAACCTGATAGGCATTTGCAGTCGCGATACCGGCTGGCGCATTGCAAAAAAAGCAGGTGAAAGCAAGAAAACCGCTCTGTTGTTCAATGCGGTTTTGCCCGATGAAAATATTCCGGGACATCAAACAGCGGCATTCGAAAAACTCGCCGGCCAATTTGAGCTTTACTACTATCACAATGAGCCAATCCTGACACACAAATATTCAACTTCTTCCAGAATCTGGCGTACTGATAAAGGAGCAGATACAGATTTTTGGCTTCAATGTATTGAATACTTCAAAGATGCTTTGGCCATCCATACGAATGCTGAAAGTTAAACCCTTTACCCCTGCCGTAGAATGGAAGGTATCTCCGAAAATAAAATCGTCATTATTTTTTAGCTTTAGAAAGGTAATACTCACTCTGACCGTCAGCCTCACTGCCGTAGCTAAATTCATCAATCACAAATCCATATTTGGCGTAAATCCTCTCAATGAATTCTCTGCTGTATCGCACACAGTGAAGGGGTCCTTTCCAGCCGCCGCCGCGGTAGTTTTTTGGATTTACGGTCATATCCGGCACATTCTCCTCCACAAAAGCCGTTAAGAAAATCTTCCCCGCAGGATGAAGCAAACGTTGGAATTCCCTGCAGTATGCCTCGATGTCTTCCGTGGTCAAATGCGAGAACACCGAAAACAGATAAATGATGTCGAATGAAAGAGCGGAGAACGGCAGTTGTAGTTCAGCTTGCCTTTGCCCACCGGCCTTGTTGTAGCGTGGATTAGCCACATCGATATGTGCGAATGTAAAAGCTGGATGTTCCATGTTAATGTAACGGTTACACCATTCTATGGATGCCTTGTGTACATCAACAGCACTGTACCGGGCTATATCTCCGACTGTACTCAATATTCCGATAGGCAGGCGCCCCCTGCCACAACCTATTTCCAGCACACGGCTTTCCAATTTCAGCCCACAATGCCGCACAAGCCTTTGCGCCTCATAACAGGCTGAATTGAAAAATGCTTCGTCCTGCCGGTAGTGCTTTCCTCCGAAACGCAGGTGTTGCGCCGGGAGATTTACGCCTTTGTAGCATACAGTCTCAAAACGGGAAGAACATCCCAGAAAACTCAAAACCCTTTTCAAAGTAAGACTCACTTTTTCCCAAATCATCAATAACCTCATCACATTAAGGTATAGGCCAGACGCTTTTATATAAGCGGTCACTAATCAGGTTAACAAACAATGCCTTACCTTCATAAGTTTTTCGATTCACTAAAATCTGCCGGATATTTATGCCAGAGCCACATCACACAGCCCCCTCCTACCACAAAAGCCCAGATAAGTATAACAGCCCTCTGAAACACCGCCGCCAGAATACCCACTTCCAAAGGAACACCAAGGGCGACCGCTCCTGCTCCGAGAACAAGCTCTCTAATACCCAACGCTCCCGGCGTCAGACTGATAACTAAAGAGGTGAAACCTAAAGCACCAAGAATCAGATAACCGCCCGGATGGAGATTCTGTCCTATACTGCGATAAATGATACCGATTTGGACAGCATACGCTAACAAAGCTAACGTCGAAAAGCCTGTACAAATGATAATAACTTTACTGTTTTTTGATACAGTGCTACGCCCTGTAAGAAATCTTCTGATAGTCGTGCTTATTATTCCCGAGCCGTCAGGAACAGGCAAAGGTAGAAACAAAAAAATCAGAGAACCCAAAAGAAGTGTGGCGAAAAAAGCAGCCAGTATCTTATTTTCATAGCCTCTGAAACCATAAACTGTAAATAAAATCACCAAACTCACCATCGCAGTAGCAATAACCATCAGGAAAGTCAGATACACAAACATCGCGACGTAATGGGCATAACTAAGGTTGTAATGACGCTTTAGATACCTGCCCTGAAAAATTGTCCCGAACTTCATTGGAACATAATTCAATAAAGCTGAGGCGTTTTGCAGCAGGACTATCTCCCAAAAAGGAACTTTCACATTGAGCGACTTCATCAGTTGCTGACTGGCGAACGAATTACTTATCGTCACCACACCGCTAAGAGCATACAATAACAGTAAGTCAACGACTTTAAGAGATAATAATACTCTTAGCTCACTCCAGTGCCTGGACAGATACCAAATCAAAAATGCCAGAATTATTATTCCGAGAAGATTTTTTATCCAGTTGCTCATTATAGCCTCTTGTCAGTAACCGGAACATTGTAAGGTAAGTAGAATTCCATTACAAATTCAAAATACTATACTCTTATGACAATTTCGCCTGCCGCCGAACCCTTCACAAACCGATAATTAACACCGCTCTAATCGTTGCTGTGTCTGGCAGGAATAACTGGTCAGTTACGATTATCTGTCCTTGCGTGCTTTTGCGCATACAAGATACTGAAAGGTTAAAAACCTATTGATGACCGGCAGTGCAAAGAGTATTGAGAATACATTTAACCAGTGCCCTGCTTCAATTATTCTGTAACGTTTTTTTATCTTAACAGGTTCCAGATTTGCGTATTTTAACATTTCCTTGATGTTCTTAAGCGTAAAAAATCTTAAATGAGTTCTGTCGTGAATGCCTCGGTCTCTGTATGGCCAGTACCCCTTAAAAATAAGCTGGAATATCGTGCTGTAATGACACACATTTGGAATACTCATAATCACCAGGCCGTTGTCGCTCAACACGCTTACGGAACTTTTCAACACGTCCCAGGGGTTTCTCAGATGTTCCAGTATGTCTGCAAAAATTATGCAATCGAAATACCTCGAAGGAAAATGTTCGGACAAATTGATTTTTTCGACGTCTGCTGTTATCACCTTACTCAATTTGCTTTTGGCGACTTCGGCCATTTGTGCATCGAACTCGATACCAACAACCTCTGCCCCCTCAATTTTCTGCTTCAAGGCTTCACCAATCGTCCCGATGCTACAGCCGACATCCAAAACTTTCTTTACATTGACTGGAACGAGTTCCAGAATGTCCCATCTTATACCAATATAGGAACGATTAAAACCCGTCATTTCGGATTTGAGGCCGCGCCAATTGTAAATCCTCATCTTTATCCGATTGGTGTATTTGTAATAAATCTCAGTAATCTTATCCCTAAGTTTTCTTATCACACTCGCCGGTCTCCAAATAAAAATCTTAATCGCTACGGTCTTTGTAGACGCTCTGATAGATTCTCAATTCTAACATTTTTCTGTCATCTACGATAGTTAAATCGTACCATAATATTCAAAAGCTCTGGCAATAATGATGTGCCCCCCGAAAACTGTACCGTTGCGGACTTGTCCGCCGCTGGCGGATTAGAAGGTATCCTGAAACAGTAGTCGTTTCCGCCATAGGCGAACAAGCTTTAGTGAAAGGAATACCCAACGGCTTGGCCATCCCTGACGGGATTGAGATTCTTCACTGTGCTGCGTTCTGTTCAGAATGACAACGGCTCACGGAGGTACTCAGAACAAAAAGGATTGTGAGGATTTTATCCAATTTAAGAAGGGGGTGAGGTAGAGGCCGGTGATGAGGACGCCGGCCAGCACGACGGCAAGTGCGACCTGAAGAGGCACTGATTTTGGGCCGATGTTTTTTGCTTTCGGCTCGTCAAGATACATAAATTTAATGACCCGCATATAATAATAAGCCGCTACGATGCTGTTTATGACCCCTATCACCGCAAGAAGAATGAACTTCGACTGAATGGCGGCGTTAAATACCAGGAATTTGCCCCAAAATCCGGCCAGCGGCGGGACGCCTGTAAGGGACAGCAAAAAGACGGTCATCAGGAATGACGCGACAGGGTCATTTTTATAAAGGCCTGCGTAATCCTCGATAGCATCGCTTTTTATGGAGTTGGAGACGAGAACGACGCATCCGAAGGCGCCCAGATTCATAAGTGCGTAGGCGAGGATGTAATATAAGACGCCTTCTATGCCGGCAGCGGTGCCGACGACAAAGCCGATGAGCATATAGCCGGCCTGTGCGATGGAGGAATACGCCAGCATACGCTTTATATTGGTCTGCGATATGGCGATGATGTTACCGATGGTCATAGTGAAGATAGAGATGAGCGTCATCAGGCCGACCCAGTTTGCATAAAGAGGGAAGAAATTATTTGCGAATATGCGCAAGAGGACGGCGAAGCCGACAGCCTTTGGGCCGACTGAGATAAAAGCTGTGACGGCGGTCGGCGCACCCTGATAGACATCGGGGGCCCACATATGGAAGGGGACGATGGTGCATTTAAAGCCGACGCCTGCCAGCAGCAATACGAGGAGGATGAGCGAGACGAGGGTGTTTACCTGGCCGGTGCTTATGGCTTTGGAGATGGCGGAGAGGTCGGTAGTGCCGAACAAGCCGTAGATGAGCGAGATGCCATAGAGCATTATGCCGGTCGAGAGGGCGCCGAACAGGAAGTATTTCAAGGCGCCTTCGCTTGATAGGATGCTTTTTTTCAGGAAGGCCACGAGGATGTAGGAAATCAATGAGAGCATCTCGATGGACAGATAAATCATAAGCAGATTATTGGAGGACACTGCCAATAACATAGCGATAGCGGCGTTCAGGAGGAGAAAGTAGTATTCGCCTATGGTTTTTTCCGAAAGCTCCTTATAACCCATAGAGAGCAGTATGACGATGCCGGTGATGAACAGGGAGATTTGCTTAAAGAACAGGGAGAAGGAGTCATTTGTCAGCATATTGAAGAAGATGGCGGCGTCTGTTTTGCGGCCCTGGGGCAGATATAAGGAGGTAGCCACAACGGCGGACAAGGCCAATACGCCGAGGAGGTTTTTATTGCTGACGAAAAGCGAAACGACCAGGATTATAATCGCAGCAATAAGCAATATAATTTCCGGCGTTATAAATCTTATATTTTCGGTAATGTTCAAAATGAGAGGCCTCCGAGTTTTTGTATAAGGGCTTCAATAGAGGGCGCCTGGTACCTGAGCGCCAATAAAGGATAGACGCCGATTAGTATAGTAATCAGCATAAGGGGGACCAGAGTGAGAAGCTCACGTTTATTTATATCAGGAAGGCCGACCCATTTTTCATTCAGGGGGCCCATAAGCACGCGCTGAAGCATATATAAGAAATATGCCGCGGTTATGACTATCCCCAGGACAGAGACGATGGTAGTTAACCTGAAGACGGCATACGTCCCCAAGAGGGACATAAACTCGCTTACGAACCCGCTCAAGCCTGGCAGGCCGAGGGAGGCAAGGGTGAAAACGGTCAATACGCCGGCATAGACGGGCATTTTGACGCCAAGACCGCCGAATTTATCGAGGTCTCTTGTGTGTGCGCGGTCGTAAAGGACGCCGACCAGCAAGAACATTCCGCCGGTGATGATTCCGTGGTTGAACATCTGGAGAAGCGCTCCGTTAAAGCCTGTTACGGTCATACTCGCCAGGCCGAGCATTACAAATCCCATGTGGCTTACGGACGAGTAGGCGACCATCTTTTTGAAATCGGTTTGTGCCATCGCTACAACGGCGCCGTAGACTATATTGATAAGGCCGAGAAGGGCAAAGGGGAGGGCGAAATAGTGAGCCGCATCTTTTAACAGGGGAAAGCTTATTCTGAAGAAGCCGTAACCGCCCATCTTGAGCAGGACGCCGGCCAGCAGGACGCTTATGGGGGTCGGCGCTTCGACGTGCGCATCGGGCAGCCAGGTATGGAAGGGGAAGACGGGGACTTTCACCGCGAACCCCAGATAGAAAGCTATGAAGATGAGAATCTGCAAAGGCAAGGTCAGGGTGCTGGTTGTTTTGCCAAGCTCCAATATGCTGAAGGTGTGCGGCGTAGACGTGAAGTAGAAGGCCAATATCCCCAGCAGCATAAAGACTGAGCCTGCGAGGGTATATATGAAGAACTTGATGGCGGCATATTCTTTTCTCGGACCGCCCCAGATGCCTATCAAGAAATACATCGGGACCAGCACTATTTCCCAGAGGACGTAGAACAAAACAAGGTCAAGAGCGACAAAGGTGCCGAGCATACCTGTCGCGAGGAGGAGATACAGAAAGAAATATTCTTTTTGGCGGACGGCAATGCTGAAAGAACCTATGCACGCCAGGAAGCTCAACAGGGTGGTTAAAAATATAAGGCCGATGCTTAAGCCGTCTATTCCCAAATGATAAGAGATGCCGATGGACGGTATCCAGGGCAGGTTTTCCTCGAATTGCATCGAGGATGTTGAATAGTCGAAATTGAGCAGCAGGACGACCGCAAGTACCAGGGCAACTGCGGTGACAATCGTGGCGAGCGCCTTTATCAAGCCTATATTCTTTTTAGGGGTAAATAGTATCAGCAGGCCGCCCGCAAGCGGCAGAAAGACAATAAAGGTCAATATCGGGAAAGACATCATAAACCTCCTATCAATTTAACAAAGAGGATAATTACCAGGCTAAAGAACGCAATAAGCAGATAGGTCTGGATGTAACCTGTCTGGATTCGACGCAACGCCAGCGAAAATAGTCCGACGACCCTTGCTGTCATATTTACCGCACCATCGACTATATAGCGGTCTATCCACGATGCAATCTTACTCAGTATTACGGTGGTTCTGGCGACGTTATCAACCGTGCCGTCTATCACTCCCAAATCGAATTTGAATGCGAGACGCGACAGGCGGACAGTTGGCTGGATGAACAGGAAATTATAAAGCTCATCGATGTAATACTTGTTATATACGAGATTATATAACCAGGCGAAATGCTGCCGAATTTGCTGAGGCAGGATGCTTATGTTCAGCACATACAGCAAATAAGCTATGACGATTCCGAGCGATGCCAGGAGCGTGGAAAGCCCCATTACCAGATAATCGGGCTGCGGGCTGCCGGACTCGTGCGCTTGGCCGAGATACAGAAAATCCTGAAAGGCGTAGTTCATAAAGGGAGAGCCAACCATCCCTATAAATATCGCAAATACGGCCAATATCCCCAGAGGGACCGTCATAACGCCGGGGGATTCGTGGGGATGAATTTCTGAACGAGGTCTGCCGAACAGGACCAGAAATATCAGCCTGAACATATAGAAGGCGGTCAGGAAGCTTGTTACTGTGGCTATGGTAAACAAGACCGGATGGCCGTTGTGCAGGATTTCGGACAATATTTCATCTTTCGACCAGAAGCCTGAGAAGGGGGGTATACCGGAAATTGCCAGAGATGCTATCACAAAAGTTGTGCCTGTGACTTTCATTTTTTGAAATATGCCGCCCATTTTCTGTATGTCCTGAATGTGGATAGAATGGATTACGCTGCCGGCACACAAGAAAAGGAGCGCTTTGAAAAATGCGTGGGTCATCAAGTGAAAAGTCCCTGCGGAATACCCGCCGACGCCCAGCCCCATCATCATAAATCCCAACTGGCTTATAGTCGAATAAGCAAGCACTCGTTTTATATCGTTGTTTACCACGGCGATAGAGGCGGCGAGAACAGCGGTGATACCGCCGATATACGCAACCCAGATGAGGGCCGGGCCGTGTGCGGAAAAGAAGGTAAAGCACCTGGCGACCAGGTATACGCCTGCGGCGACCATTGTCGCTGCGTGAATCAATGCCGAAACTGGGGTCGGGCCTTCCATCGCATCGGGCAGCCAGACGTGAAGGGGGAACTGAGCGGATTTTCCGACTGCGCCGCAGAATATCAATAATGCCGCTATGGTAAACAGGGGACGAGCGTCAGTAAGGTTTGCAAGGTCGCTGAAATAAATGGTATGTGCGGAAAAAACCAGGATGAAGATTCCAATCAAAAGGCCGGTGTCACCGATTCTTGTCGTTATGAAGGCTTTCATACCTGCCTTGGCGGCAGAGGGTCTTTCAAACCAGAATGAGATTAAAAGATACGAGCAAAGGCCGACGCCTTCCCAGAAGATGTAGAGCATGATGAAATTGTCGGCGAGGAGAAGCCCCAGCATCGAACCCATAAAGAGCGACATATAGGCGAAGAACCTTGAGAAGCGCACATCGTCCTTCATATAGCCTATCGAGTATATTTGTATGAGCGAGCCGATGGCCGATACGACAACGAGCATCATACAGGTCAGGGGGTCTACTATTACGCCGATGTTTAACGATGTGCCGCCGAAGATGAGCCACTTGAACAAAGTGTACGAGCCCTGACCGCCTAAAAAGCGGATGAGGGTATATACAGACAGGCACAACGAAATGAGGGATGCCGAGATTGAGACCAGCGCGGCGGATTTCCTGAGCTTTCGGCCAAACAGGATGTTTGTCACAAACGCTATAACAGGAAAAACAGGGATTAAGTGCGCCAAGTTTACCATTTCATTAAATTGATTTTATTTACCAATATAGTTTTCGAGGTTCTGTATATCGAGATAACCAGACACAATCCCACAACGGCTGAGGCGGCGGCTATCGCTATCACGAGAAGGGCGAAAATCTGGCCGGAACCGGCTGGGTCTGCGGAATATTTGCTGAAAGTTATCAGGTTTATATTGGCGGCGTTCAGGATTAATTCGATAGACATAAGAATCCCGATAGCGTTCCTGCGAGTAAAAACGCCGAAGATACCTATCGAAAACAGCGCGGCACCGAGCAGCAAAAAGTGGCTTTGCGGTATCATTTCTTTTCCGCCTTTCCTATAACTATGGCGCCAATAAGTGCGGCCAGTGAAATCAGGGATATAACTTCGAATGGCAGGGCGTATTGCAGCATTAGAGATTTTCCTAACTGCGACAGACTGACGGCTGCCTCCGCTGGCACGACAGCCTTCCAGGCGGTCATAGTTATTACCTTCGTAAGAATAAAAAAGATTGCCAGCGAGGCCAATGCGGACACCGATATGTGCCGGAACATTCCGCTGATGGGGCCGGTATCGATGTCTGCGGTCAACATTACGGTAAAGATAAACAATGTTACGATAGCACCGACATAAATCAAGACCTGAACGACAGCCAGAAACTCCGCATCCAAATATAAATAAACACTGGCTATGCCGAGCAACACCATAGCAAGATACACTGCGGCGTGAAATATATTACGGGAAAGCACAACGAAAAGAGCGAACAGCACGGTCAGGCCGGCTATGAAATAAAAGGAGGCCTTTATAATAATGTCATACGAGAGGCCGTAATTATTTAACAATTGTATGAGTCCATTCATCATATTTTTTCGTATCCAAAAGGTTTATATCCAGCTTTTTGCGGTCGTATACGCTTATCTCGTATATATCAGTCATTACTATCGCGCTGGTAGGGCAGACCTGCGCACACATCCCGCAAAAGCAGCAAAGCTCCATATTGTATTTGAACGTTTCGAGCGTTTTTTTCTTATCTTCCAGCTTATGAGTAATAGCAAGGCAGGCGGTGGGACATATCTTCATACATTGCAGACAAACGATGCATTTCTCCGGGTGAAGGCCGACCAAGCCTCTGAACCGTTCGCTCATAGGCTGTTTCTCCGTCGGATACTGGAGGGTGACAGCCGGCCTGAATACATACTTCATAGTAACGGCAAGCCCTTTTATAAGGCTCCAGGCACCGATAACGAAATTTTTAGTATGCTTTATCATTTTAGTAACAGCCATCCCGTTATTGCCAGGTTAAAAAGCGATACCGGCGTTAAAACCTTCCACGCAAATCCCATCAACTGGTCTACTCTTAGCCGGGGGAATGTCCACCTGACCCACATCAATATAGACACTATGCCATACGTTTTTATCAGGAACCATACGACCGGAGGGAGGAAGGGGCCGAGCCAGCCGCCAAAGAATAGGGTTGTTGCAATGGCCGATATGAGGAAAAGGTTGGTATACTCGCCGATGAAGAACATCGCGAACTTCATCCCCGAATATTCGGTATGAAACCCTGCAACCAGCTCCGACTCAGCTTCGGGTATATCGAACGGCACGCGGTTTACCTCAGCGGTGGCAGATATTATATAAACCAGGAAAGCCAGCATCATATTGGGATGAAGAATATTCCAGTGTCCGGACTGTGCCGCAACTATCTTTTGCATAGAAAGGGAGTTGGCCTGCATTGAGACAATAATCATAGAGAGTATCAGGGGAAGCTCATAACTTATTATCTGGGCCGCTGACCTCATACCGCCCAGCAAAGAGTATTTGTTGTTCGAGCCCCAGCCCGCCATAAAAATTCCGATGACGCACACGGAAGAGACCGCCATAATGTACAGGATGCCGACATTCAAATCCTTTACAATTAAATTTTTTCCGAACGGTATCACTACGAATGCCATTACAGGCGGCACTACGGCAAAGAAAGGGGCGAGCCACCATACCATTTTATCCGCTCCGGCGGGTATTATGTTCTCCTTAAGCAGAAGTTTTATGGTATCGGCTACGGATTGTAAAACACCGTGCCAGCCCACACGCATAGGGCCGAGTCTCGACTGGATATGCGCAGAGACCTTTCTTTCCCACCATATCAGAAACATAGCCGAGACGGCGATGAATGCCAATATTATAAGGCCGACTATCAGTACCCAGATAAAATCTAGTATACTTAACATTACCTGTCTATCTCTCCCATCAGGACATCGAAACTTCCCAATACACAGACTAAGTCTGCTATTTTTAACCCATTTACCAATTCAGGGAGGACTGCGAGGTTCGAAAACGAAGGCGCTCTTATCTTCAGCCTGTAGGGGTACATAGAGCCGTCGCTTACGATATAAAATCCCAGTTCGCCCCGGGGATTTTCCGTCCTGAAATATGTCTCGGACGGAGCAGGCTTATGGATGCGTCCTACTTTGACCGCAGGCTCGCCCCCTGGCAATGCGTCTATCGCCTGCTCCACAATTCTCAGGCTTTGTCTTATCTCTTCAATCCTGATTTTATACCTGTCCCACGCATCGCCGTTTTCCCCGACAGGTATATCGAATTCAAACTTATCGTAAACCAGGTAAGGCTCATCTTTTCTTAAATCCCATTTGACGCCGGACGCCCGCAGGCTGGGGCCGGTAATACTGTAATTTATCGCAAGGTCTTTCGGCAATATGCCTATATTTTTTGACCTTGCGAGGAATATCGCATTGTAGGTCAACAGATTATCATAATCATCAACTTTCGGTCTCATATATTTGATGAATTCTTTTATCTTCTCATCTATGCCCTTAGGAAGGTCGAACTGCACCCCGCCTATCCGTATATAGTTATAGGTGAGCCGGTTTCCGCATATCCGGTCAAATATATCTACAATCTTTTCTCTCTCCCGGAAGCAATAGAACAGCGGGGTCGCAAAAGCGCCCAGGTCCTGTGCGAATGTGCCGACAGCTATAAGATGGCTCGCTATCCTGTTCAGCTCAGCGACTATTACCCGAATATATTTTGCGCGTTCAGACACATCCAGATTCAATAGTTTTTCAACAGCCATTACATACCCCAAGTTATTGTTCATAGACGCCACATAATCAAGCCTGTCGGTAAACGGGATAAACTGTGTATACGTGCGGTTTTCGGCTATTTTTTCCATTGAACGGTGCAGATAGCCGATATGCGGAGTGCATTCTCTGATGATTTCACCGTCCAGCTTTAATTCGAGGGACAGGACGCCGTGCGTGGAAGGGTGCTGCGGCCCCATATTTATGAGGAACTCTTCTGTATATATGTCTTTTGTCCGGGTCGTATCCATAAAGTTTAATTACAATCTGGGTTTTGTTATGAATTCCGGGTTGGAATAATCTTTCCGCAAAGGATAACCTTTCCAGTCGTAAGGATTTAATATCCTGCGTAAATCCGGATGGCCTGAAAAAGTAATGCCGAATAAATCGTATACTTCCCGCTCCAGCCAGTTTGCAGATTTCCAAATCGCCGACAAGCTCGCAACGTTTAAGTCTTCAGGTGCTAAATATACTTTGAGGGTCACGCCGTGATGTTCGCAAATGGAATACAAAATGTAGACCAGCTCTATCTTCTCTTTTCTGTCTACTGCCGTTACGCAGTGTAAATTATCAAAGGCCAGCGGAGGATTTTTCAAATAACGGGCCACTTCCAAAAGAGACTCTCTGGGGACAATGATATTATTAGTTCCAGCCTCTTCTTTGGCCTGCGGGAACCTGGCTTTTATAACTCCGGATATTTCATCTGGCCGCATCTTTTTCGTTCCTTATTTTTTCCTGCAGTTTCATCAGCCCAAAGAGCAGATTTTCCGGACGGGGCGGACAGCCGGGTATAAACACATCCACGGCGATGCCAAGCGCCTCCGTCCCTTTTACGACCGAATAGGTGTCATAATAGAAGATGCCTCCCGATACGGCGCAATTTCCCATAGCGATTACATATTTAGGTTCGGGCATTTGCGCATAAAGTCGCCGGACGCAGTCGCCCATTTTGATACATATCGTGCCCGCTACAACCATAACGTCGCACTGCCTGGGGCTTGCGCGGAACACTCCTGCACCGAACCGGTCAATATCGAAACGCGAGGCGCCTGCGGCAATCATCTCAAAGGCGCAGCAGGCCAGCCCGAAGGTCATAGGCCACAGGGATGACGCCTTTCCCCATTTTAAGATGCTTTCACTTGTTGTCAGAAACAAACCTCCACCCGGGATTTTGCGTATCAATTTTGCTGCGGGGATTTTTTCTATTACTGCCATTTGAAAATTTCCTTTTTCCAGGCGTATACCAGGCCGACCGCCAGAATCGCAATGAAAATCATCATCTCAATGTATGAAACCATACCAAGCTCACGGAATGTGACAAGCCAGGGGACCAGGAACAAGACTTCGATGTCGAATATTACAAACAGAAGCGCAACGAGGTAGTAGCCGACGTTGAATTGCACCCTGGAATCGCCTTTTACTATCTCGCCGCATTCGTAAGGGGAGGATTTGACGGGGTTCGGGTCGCGCGGGCGAAGCAGCCAGGATACAATGAATGCGCTTACCACAAAAGCGATGCCTATAACGAAGAACAGGCCAACAACACCATAGTCCTGAATGGTCATTTTAAGTTACGTAAAACCTAATCTTTTATCAATCTGTTACAGTTAAAAAAAGAATTAGAATTATATACATCCAGTGCATTATATGCAAATACTAAAAGTTGTTCCAAAAATCAGATCATCTACAGCTATAAAATTTTTCTGTATTGCGAGCATAACCTGTGATGTCAGTCGTTACCAACCGGGCTTATAAGTTACCTGTTCAATAAACAGTTTTGCTCATTTCGGGCATTCCCAAAGTTGACAACTCGTTCAGAAAGCTGTTATACTTCAAACACTTAAGGATTTTTGCGCCCGTAGCTCAGTTGGATAGAGCAACGGATTTCTAATCCGTAGGTCGAGGGTTCGAATCCCCCCGGGCGTGTTAGGGGGTTGCGGCGCCTTTTTTCATTTCGTAACGCCATTTCCAGATTGTATAAAGTGGCGGATAAACCAGCAGTTCGAGGAGAAAACTTGTGATGATGCCGCCAATCATCGGAGCGGCGATTCGTTTCATCATATCTGCGCCGGTGCCTGCGGCCCACATAATCGGAATAAGGCCCATAAACATAGCCATCACGGTCATCATTTTCGGGCGAATACGTTTGACCGCACCGTGGATTACCGCTTCTTTCAAATCCGCAAAGGTCTTCATTCTGTTCTGAGCAACCATATCATTATACGAGAGGTCGAGGAACAGCAGCATAAACACGCCTGTTTCGGCATCAAGCCCCATCAGGGCAATCATACCGACCCAGACGGCTATGGAGATATTGTAGCCGAGGAAATACAGCAGCCATATCGCTCCAATCAGCGAAAACGGTACAGCAAGCATTACAATGCCGGTTTTGACGATGCTTTTTGTGTTTGTATAAAGCAGTATGAATATAATCAGGATTGTCAAAGGCAATACGATTTTAAGATGTTCCCTGACCCGCAGCATATTTTCAAATTGGCCGCTCCATTGCAGCGAATAACCTGCGGGCAATTGCAGTTTATCGAGTGCTGCTTTCTTTGCCTGGGCGACGTAACTGCCGATGTCTTTTGACTCTTCCACATCGACGTAAACATAACCTGCGAGCATACCATTTTCATCTCTTATCATAGCCGGGCCAAGTGAGACACTGATGTCGGCGAGCTGTTGTAATGGTATTTGTGCGCCGGACATTGTCGGCACAAGGACTCGCTGAAGTTTTTCGATGCTGTCGCGGTAATCGCGGGCGTAGCGGACGCTTACGCCGTATCGCTCAGGCCCCTGAATAGCTGTGGTTATATTTTCGCCGCCCACAGCAGACATAATGATGTCTTCCGCATCTTCTATGGTAAGGCCGTAACGTGCCAACTGCTCGCGTTTAAGGGTAAAATCGAGGAAATAACCACCGGAGACGCGCTCAGCGTATACGCTGCGTGTTCCGGGCAGCGGTTTGATAATCTGTTCGAGCCGGATGCCGATTTTTTCGATTTCCTTGAGGTCTGGGCCGTAGATTTTTATGCCGACAGGGGTGCGGACGCCGGTGGAGAGCATATCAATTCTTGCTTTTATGGGCATAGTCCAGGCGTTTGTAGTGCCGGGGATTTGCATTTTTTCGTTCATCTCTTCGATTAGCTTTTCCCAGGTCATACCCAGCCGCCAATACTGCTTATCTTTGAGGACGACCGTTGTTTCCATCATAGAGAAAGGTGCGGGGTCGGTAGGTGTGTTGGCTCGGCCGGCTTTGCCGAAGACGCGTTCGACTTCCTGGAAAGAGGTCAGGATTTTGTCCTGTATCTGCAAAAGCTTTGCTGCTTCAGTGACAGATAAGCCGGGCAGTGTTGTGGGCATATACAGGATTGTTCCTTCATTCAAGGGCGGCATAAATTCGGAGCCTAACCGGAAATATACAGGTATGGTTATTATCATCAGGATAATGGCGGAGATTATGGTGAGTTTGCGATGCTCCAAAACAAAATTACAAGCTGGCTCATAAATGGCAAATAGTATTCTGCTTACGGGATGTTTTTCTTCGGGATAATATTTGCCGACCGTTAAAGTATTGTACAGGCTCGACAGCCATTTTGGTTTGAAATGGTGATAATCCATACGGGTGAACAGCATACGAATAGCGGGGTCAAGGGTTATGGCGAGGATTGCGGCGATAGCCATAGCGAGGTTTTTACTGTAGGCGAGGGGCTTAAAGAGGCGTCCTTCCTGGTCGACGAGTGTAAAGATGGGCAGGAAGGCAACTGCGATGACAAGCAGGGAGAAAAATACCGAAGGCCCGACTTCCTTTAAGGCGCTGAGCCTGACAAGGTGAAAGTCGCCTTTCTGGCCGCCGTCTTTCCACAACTGCAATTTTTTGTAGGCATTTTCGACTTCTACGATTGCACCATCGACAAGCACACCTATGGATATGGCGATACCTGATAGCGACATTATATTTGAAGTTAGCCTGATGCCATACATCGGGATAAATGATAAAAGGACGGCAATGGGTATTGTTACTATCGGCACAATGGCCGATGGGAAATGCCACAGGAACAGGAGTATTACGAGGCTGACGATTATCATTTCTTCGATTAGCTGATGCTTGAGGGTGTCGATAGCGCGTTTGATAAGGTCCGAGCGGTCGTAGGTTGTAACGATTTCAACGCCCTTCGGCAGGGACGGTTTTATTTCTTCAATTTTGGATTTGACGCGGTTTATGACATTAAGGGCATTTTCTCCGTACCGCATAATAACGATGCCGCCGACAGTATCGCCCTGACCATCAAGGTCTGCGATTCCTCTACGAATATCGGGACCAAGCACGACATCGGCGACATTTCTTACAAGGACGGGCGCTCCAAGGCCGTTTGTGCCGATGACTGTATTTTCAAGGTCTGCGGGGGATTTGATGTATCCTTTTGCCCGAATCATATACTCAGTGCCGGACATTTCGAGAAGTCTGGCGCCGATGTCATTATTGCTCTTACGGACGGCATTTATAACCGCTGCAAGAGGTATATTATAGCCCAGCAGAGCGTTTGGGTTTATGTTGACCTGATATTGTTTCTGAAATCCGCCGACAGTGGCAACCTCGGCGACGCCGGGGACGCTCTGAAGCCAGTATCGCAGGTACCAGTCCTGAAAACTGCGAAGGTCGGCGAGGCTGTTATTACCTGATTTGTCAGCCAGGGCATATTGATAAACCCAGCCGACGCTGGTTGCATCAGGGCCCATTTCGGTTTCAACGCCCTGCGGCAATTTAGGCAGGATTTTACTGAGGTATTCGAGGGTTCGGCTTCGGGCCCAGTAAATATCAGTGCCGTCTTTGAAGATTATGTAGACATAAGAAAAGCCGAAATCCGAGAAGCCTCGTATAGCTTTAACACCCGGTGCGCCGAGCATAGCGGTAACAATGGGGTAGGTAACCTGGTCTTCGATTATATCAGGACTCCTGTCCCAGCGGGAATAAATGATTACCTGTGTGTCGGAGAGGTCTGGTATGGCATCGAGAGGCATATTCCTGATGCAGTAAACCGCTGCTATTATGGCCGCAATGGTGAAAAATATAACAATGAATTTGTTTCTTGCGGAAAATTCAATTATTTTTTCAATCATTGGTGTGCACCAATCCTTATCGGTTTGGTTCCGTCATTTGCGTTAAAGCGGCGTTTAATTTTGATTCCGAATCTATCAGGAAATTGCCGGATGTAACGACCTCTTCATTTGCAGCAAGTCCGCCCAGTACCTCATAACAGCCCTGTGCTTTTGCGCCGAGATTAACGGTGCGAGGTTCAAAATAGCCGTCCGGCTTTGCAATGAAAACAATATTTTTAGTGCCTGCGTGCATTACGGCATCTTCCGGCACTGCAAGTTTTTCGCCGAGGTCATATTTTATCCTGACATTGACGAACATTTCGAGCTTGAGTTTATTTTCGGGGTTGTTGACCAGCGATCTTGCTTTGAATGTGCGAGTCACGGCATCTAATATTGGGGCGACAGAAATAATTGTGCCTTCAAAGATTTCGCCCGGATATGCGGATGCTTCTACCTCGACCGGCAGAGCGGTTTTTATAAATTCCGCTTCGTATTCGTAGGCGGATATATATACCCAGACATTTTTATCGTCTTTGCCGGGCAGATACAGGTTTTGCTGCACCCTGCCTTGTTTTGCCAGTTCATCTATTTCCGCATCGCTCATCCCCATCAGCAGGAGCTTTCTTTTGGCGGCCTTGATGAGCGATTCCGACTGGTCATTTGCATAATTAGACTCGTCCTTTTGCATAATTTTGCGGCTTTTTAGTGCCTGGAGGAATTCTTCCTGAGCAACGAAGAGGCTGGGGTCGTAGGCCACTCTGCCAACGGTCAGTATTTCACCGGCCAATTTGCGATTTTGAATTTTTTCTTTCTTCACGCCGATTAGCTGCTGCTTTGCGGGGTTTATGTAAACGCCGAGATGAGCAGCGGTTTTTTCTTCCTCATATACCGGCACATAGTCCATACCCATCTGATCCTTCATTGGGACAGGAGAGGTGGCCTGTGGGTTCATCGGGTTGCGATAGTAAAGTATCTTCCTTTCAGTACCGCCTTGAACATTTTTCTTCTGCTCCATCGCAGGGGTTTCTGCTGCCTCTCTTTTTACCAGGCTCATCCCGCATATAGCACAATCGCCGGGCTTATCCGATGTAAAATTCGGGTGCATCGGGCAGTAATACAGCTCTTTCACTGTTTTTTGGCTGGATGCGGAATGGCGGTGGTGACTGTTTATGATAATACCTGCCGCTACCAGCAATATTACAGCAATCAAAATACCTTTTTTCATATTCATATTTATTTCCCCTTATCCGAGCAGGATAGAGACCAGTATGCCGTGTGTAAGGCCGAGGATGATGGAGATTACCGCAAGATACAGGTGCAATTTGAGAAATCTTCGGCCAAGTTTTTTGCGGAACAAGCCTGTCAGAAAGGTTGCGGAGACAAATGAAAGGGTTGCTATGCCCAAAGGCGCAATCAGGGAAGACAGCGAAAAAGAGCTTTGGGTATTGTTTTCGGCATTCTCAGCGGCGAAAGTATTTTCAGCGAAGATGAATCCGAGACAGATTATTCCTATTGCAATCGGCGTAATATGTGGTTTCATTTTTATTGTTCCTCGCAAGGATTTAAAAAAGTTCACGTTATTTTCCAGCGGTGTCAACATTTGATATTTGTGTCCCGACGAGCATTTCGAGTTCAGCCAGTTTTTGAGCATTTTCAATTACGGCCTGTTCATAAAGGAGTTTGTATTTTAGAAGCCTGCGTTGAGCGTCAATCAGGCTGAGGGAGTCGATGTTGCCGGCCTGATAGGCGGATTCGCAGGCAGTCAGAAGCTCTTTGGACTTCGGAATCAGGACATCTTTATAAAGTTTTGAATTTCTTGCACTTATTTCAAAATCGTACAGCAGATTTGCGGCTCTGGCGACGGTGCTGTTTTGTATTTCTCTTTTTTCCTGCTGTACCCTGCGCACATCGGCCTGTGCCTGTTGCTGGGCCGCGTTGTAACTGTCCCTCCAGATGGGCAGTGTCAGCGAGACCATACCATAAAGAGGGTCTCTGCCCGGGCCCATAGTCGCCTCAGACCTGTACATAGAATTGACGCCGAATTCCATTTCCGGGTAGAACCTTTTTTTTGCCAGCTCGACCTGCTGCCTGGCGGCACTGATGTCAAAATCCATAGCCTGCAGGTCGGGATTGTTTTTTATAAGAAGAGCAATAATGTCATCTGCATTTAACTTTGTTTCCGGAAAGTTTTCCCTGCGGGGCCAGGGCAGCATCGCCGAACTTTGACGATTTAATATCGAATTGAGTTTTATCACTGTCGGTTTTCTCATAAGCTCGATATTTTTAAGCTCATTTTCCATAGTTGTCAGTTCAATTTGTGCAAGAATAATATCCGGGTGTGTGGTTTCAGAAGCTGTGTAGCGGATTCGTGCGATTTCCTCAAAATGCTTCAGCAGCTCCAGATTTTCGCGGGCAATTTCGACCTGTCTTGCAAGGTAACTATACTCGTAAAAAGCGGTTTTGACGTCGGCAAACAATTTAAGTTTTTGTGCCTGATAGCGTTTTTCAGCGGCCTTTTCGGAGGCTTTCGCCGCTTCGGTGCGGGCTTCAATTGTGCCGAACCAAGGCAGCATTTGAGACAGGCCAAAGGTCTGGCCGCTGGGGCTGCGCTTAGTCTCGACCTCGTAGGTGAATTTGGGGTCGGGCAGTGTTTTTGCCTGCGGTATCTGCTCGGCGGTGATTTTCCATTGCTCGAAAGCGGCCTTTAGCGAGGCGTTGTTAAGCTCGGCGTAACGGAGATAATCTTCAAGAGAAACTAAATTGTTTGCGTCAGGCGTGTTTTGATTGTCTGATGCAAGACAAATCACATTCAAAGCTATCACGGCAATAAGTAATGTCCGGATTTTCAGATTCATAGACCGCCGAACAGGTTTCAAAAATTGGCTGCCATTCCCTTAATTTTTTCAATCGCTTCCTGGCATTTTGTTGCTGCGAAATCAGGGCCTTTTTCCAGGGTTGGCTCTACGACCACAGATTGTATATTCTCGAAGCCGATAAAGCCAAGTATTAGTTCAATATATTTTTTCTGCAAATCATAAGCTTCTGCTGGGGTGCCGGCGGGATACGAACCGCCGCGGGCGTATACAACCATAGCAGGTTTGCCTTTTACAAGTCCCTGATAGCCGGTATCCTTGTTGTAGGTAAATGTGTAGCCGGGCTGAACCAGGATATCGATATACTGCTTGAGCCGATAAGGGATGCCGAAGTTCCACATAGGGACGGCCAGCAGATACTTGTCGGCAGCCTTAAACTGGTTGATGACTTTCTCCACATTCTTCCATACCTTGAGTTCACTTTTCGAATGGGCCTGGCCGTGCATAATTGTGTATTTGGCCTGGACAGCCAATCCATCGAAGTCGGGAATGCGGGCCTTAAATACGTTCAAAACTGTAATTTTGTCGTCCGGATGCTGAAGCTTATATGCTTCGATGAAGGCATCGGCGACGGCGATACAATGAGAGCGTTTGCCTCGCGGAGAGGCCTGAATGTATAAGAGATTGCTCATAATTTTTACCTCCCGGTTTTTTACCGTTCTTTCGCAAAATCTTTATGTCCCCTCATTTTTTAGTTACGGGGATATGTGTCCGAACCAAACGCCTGTAATCTACATGGATATGTTATGATTGTCAAGACCTTTTTTGCGACAAAACCTTATTGCAGGAACCTAATGGCCAAGACTTTTGCTTGAACGTGTCCGCTATTTCGTACACTGTGCGTCTTGGAGCTGTCGAAGATACAGTACTCGCCTTTGCTTATAGGCCCCCGCACGGTTCTGTCGAAATCAACCTCTACCTGGCCGTCCAGAGGTTGCAGAAATTCATAAGCGGGATGATGATTTTCAGGAGTAGCAGCATTCTGCTCAAGTATAACCAGTGCCATAGTAATACCGGAAAAAGCGAGGCATCGGCAGGGTACCATATAAGTAACCCCATTAGGCAGGTCTAATTCGACTTTTCTCATATCCGCCTGGCCGTGAATCGCGATGGCATAAGGGAAAACCGGGAAAAGAAAATTATACAATAACATCGGCTTGACGCCATAAATGGCAGCGAGGTCGGGGAGTTCTTCGTGTCTCACCCGAGCTTCGCCATTGTGAAGGCGTGCAAAATCAGAGCGTTCATATTCTTTGTATCCGGCAATATTAGCTCTCTCGGCCAGGGCGTTAAGCGAAAGACCGTAACGTCCGCCAACAAAATTAGGAGACGTGAGCAATTGAAGGAACCGTCCGAGGCCGAAACGGTCAAGAATTTGTTTGGGTTCGTCGAAACCTTTCTGGTCGAGTCCCTTCCAGCTCGAGGCCCTCATTTCCTTGATGACCCGTGTGATTACTTTCTGGGAAGACCTTGATTTTGAAAGTTTTTTGGAGAGTTTCCATCGCTGCCCGGAGTGAAACTGAAAGAAGCGAATTACCAGCAATTCCACATCTTGCTGGGAACAAGAATGTATGCTGTGGTTTTGCTCGGCATCGAAGTGGATAAAATCATCTTTCTCCAGTTTAGCCTGAAGGCCTGTGTCCTCCAGCCGCACTTCGACAGCACCGTCATTCAGCACATACAAAATCTCGTCACCGGGATGTATGTGTCTGGTCGAAGAGCCTCCTTCCTTAAGCACCAAATGGACAATGTCAATATCATCTGTTCCCCGCAGCTTGACCACGGGTATCTTGTATGTTGCCTCTGAACTGTTAGACGGCTGGGAGCTATGGTCGACTTCCTTAAAATCATCACCGCAACGGTGATGCAAAAATATATCATCCACCGGTTCTGCCAGGAGAGAATCGAAAAGCGGTCTATGTATTCCGTAAGCTTCAGCGAGAGGCCCGAAGTCGGGCAGTTGAATAATATCCTGAAATCGACCGCCAGCCTCAAGCTTAGCAAGACTGCCGCCGTATTCTGAGTCGACGATATGCCGGAATTCATACCATTCCGGGGAGCCGTTGGATTTGAGAATGTCCAACAGCTTTTCCTGCACCTCTTTTTGTGTTCTGCCACTAAGCTCACGGAAGGATTTGAGCATAGCAGCCAGCCTGCTCCAGTTAAATTCATAAAGATGTGTTTGTGTTATAGAATTAATTGCCATAGTTTTGTTTCCTCAGAAACTGCATTTATGATAATTATGGCAAAATTTTCGATTTTTTGCAATGGTCTTTTTTTGACACATCGGGAAAAATTTAAAGGGAAAGAGAGGCAAAAAATATGTTAAAAATGAAAAATTTAATATAATCTTATGCCTGTAACGCAATGTAATACAAGAAGTTAAGAAAAAATAAGTTTTTAAAAAAAAAGTTGACGGATTAAACTTTTTGTGATGTAATAATTTGCAGATGTTTTGTTTACAGTAGCTGGTATAAGCGTAATAATCTTCCTGCATTATTCACAGGATGAATGGAGGGAGTGATATGATGTTTTGATAGATTCATATCAAAAGGTGTTGGCCGCTGAAAAGGCGGAGGGCCTCCCAGTAGTTCATTTCGGAATTATCGTAGTCAGCGTGCAAAAACACGAGCAGGCTTATGTCAATTTGGATTGAAATTTATGGGGAAATTTGAAAGAGGGAGAAAGGAGGAAGAAATTAGAGCAAACGGGGGAAGGGCAAATCGTCAGTAATGCCTAAACTTGTGTATTTTGCATAGCTTTTTATAGTTTTATCAAAGCGGAAGTAAAAAAATTAAAAAGCGAAAGGAAAAAATATGAAAAATTGCAAATTTTTAGCAACTGTGCTTGCGCTGACTCTGATAATAGCGAGCATCTCTGCGGCAGATACCTGGACGACATATAATACTTCCAACACTCCACAAATAGGCAACAACAAGATTTTAGGAGCCGGCATAGATTCAAGCAATGTTAAATGGTTCTGCACAAACGGCGGCGGTGTTGCCAAGTATACCGGCACAAGCTGGCAGAAGTACACAACGAGTCAGGGATTGGCCAACAATACAGTAAGGGCTGTTACCTTTGATTCTTCGGGCAACAAGTGGTTTGCTACCAACGGTGGTGTCAGCAAATATACAGGCACAACGTGGGCAAAGTATACAACCGGCAACAGCGCATTGGCATCGAATAACTGCTATTCGATAGCCGCAGCCGGCACAACAGTATGGGTCGGAACATACGATAAAGGTGCGTGCAGACTTGTCGGCACAAGCTGGACAACGTATAACACAACGAACAGCTCTATGACAGATATTCGTGTAAACGGCGCAGCAGCCGAGACCAGCGGCACTATCTGGCTTGCAACTATGGATGGTGTGGACAGGTTTACCGGCACGAGCTGGACGCATTTTAAGAATCAGCTTGCAAACAATGACGTATTTGCGGTGACGGTAGCACCGAACAACGACAAGTGGTTTGGGACGTTGAGCGGCGTGAGCAGGTACAATAACACGACCTGGACAACTTATACCACAAGTCAGGGGCTTGCAAAGAACGATACTCTCTCGGTAGCAGCGGCTCCAGACGGTACCATTTGGGCCGGCTCGAACGGCTCCGGCGTAAGTAAGTTTACCGGTGCTACGCCCTGGGTGGTTTATAACACATCGAACAGCGGCCTGGTCAATAACTATGGTAATGCAGTTGTTGCTGAAAGCGGTACTCTGGTGTATTTTGGAACCAACTTAGGTGTGAGCAAATATGATTATGGGGCACCGCCGGTTCAGCCGCCTGTTGCACAGTTTATAGGCACACCGGCGAGCGGCACCGTTCCGTTGTCGGTAGCTTTCACCGACCAGTCGACCAATACTCCTACGGCGTGGAGCTGGACTTTTGGCGACAGCGGCACAAGCACGGCACAGAACCCGTCTCATCAGTATACTGCTATCGGCTCGTATACTGTTAGTTTGACGGCTTCGAATGCCGGCGGAAGCAATACTAACACAAAGACAAATTACATCACGGTTACAAACCCGCCTCCTCCGGTGCCGGACTTTGATGCCAGCCCGAGGTCGGGAATTGCTCCGCTGATAGTTGCGTTTACCGACCATTCCACAGGCTGCATCGACACCTGGAAGTATGATTTTGACGGTAACGGCGGCTACGACTCCAGCGATTCTCACAACGGCAACGAGACCTGGACGTATAATACCGCCGGACTTTATACGGTCAGCCTGGAGGTGAGAGATTGTTATACGTCTCATTATTACACCGAGACGAAAACTAATTATATCAACGTTACGGCCCCGACACTGCCGACAGCTGCATTTACAGCGAGCAAGACAAGCGGCTCGGTGCCTATGACAGTGCTGTTCACTGACCAGTCAACAGGAGATGGCTTGAATAGCTGGAGTTGGACGTTCGGCGACAGCGGGACAAGCACGGCACAAAGTCCGTCTCACGTATACAATACGCAAGGGACCTATACGGTTTCACTCACCGTCTCAAGTGCGTATGGAACCGATTCCGAGACCAAGACGGATTATATTACTGTTGGGCCGGCACAACCCTGCGATGCCAATTTTGCCGGCAATCCGACGGCAGGTTTTTCGCCGTTGTCAGTACAGTTCTCCGACACAACTACAGGCAGTGTAACAAGCTGGAGCTGGACATTCGGCGACAGCGGGACAAGCACGCAGGCAAATCCGCAGCATACATACGGAAACGGCACCTTCACGGTAAGCCTGGCGGTCAGTGGTCCGCTCAACAGCGACAGTATAACGAAAACAAATTACATTTCGGTACAGACTGCCCCGCCGGGTGGTTCAGGTTTTGCATTTACCGATTCTTCGGACGACCTGAGCAACCTTCATCCGCACCTGTGGTGCAAAGGCTATGGTACGGAAAACGGCCTGTGGGCGAAGGCGCAGTCAACTCACTCAGGTATATGGGCAAGGATTACCGCCAATGCTCCTACGGGAGCAACTTATGGCAGCGCCCCGGCGAGCTGGGATAGTTACAGTGGCTATCCTGTCACCCGAACCCTTAGCGCTACACAAGAGTCGGCGATGGCGTATGTCATCAGCAAAATTAACGGCTACGGTCAATATGCACAGGATGAGGTACGCAAACTGAACGGGTGTCCATTTGCATCGGGCGGTAATGACCCTGTACTTGGCTGTATGGAAACGTTCTGGGGTTATTGCATGGCATACGATGCGATAGTCGACGACCAGTTGCACGGCGGACCAACATGGCTTACTCCTGCGGAGAAGGCCAGCGCCCTTGCGACTATGGCCACCTATCTGGCTGACCTGAATTTCAGCCCCGGTGACACCTGGCGAACAAGGCCGACACATAACTTTATGGTCGCCAGAGCCGCCAACCATGCCTGCGCCCTGTATAACCTCCGTGGCGAATCAGGTTACGAGGCCATATATAACACATCCAGACCGTATGACCTGATTTATCACAACGAGCGGGTTAATGGTCTGTGCGACCACGGCGTGGAAGGGACAGTCGCTCCGCTTACCAATGAAGGACCTCGACCTTCGGACGGCTTCCCATACGAAGGTCCAAGCTATGGTGCCTATCAGGGTTCACGTGCGCTGGTTCACAGGCACGTTATGGAACTTAATGAATATCCGAACCCAGCTACGATTCTGGATGAAAATAAATCCGGATTCGCTCTGAATTTCTGCTTGGGCTGGATGGCGGTTTCACCGCCCGGATTGGATATGTGGACTGATGTTGCATACGTGGGCGACCACGGTATAACACAGGCATTCCGCTATCACGCTGCCGTTGACAAAGCTGTTGGCGTAAGCGACAAGACGCCTATTCCGGCTGCGAAGCTGGCACGTGTAAGTGAGTGGTTCACCCAGCAGGTCATACCGAGTCCAAAAGGTTCACCGGACAACGGGTGGTGGCAGGGATTCGAAATGGCATGGTACGATGCCAGTATTCTGCCTATGACGCCTGCTGATGCGGGACTACCGCTATATCTCCATCTGGATGATGCGGAATTCCATATGTACAGGGACACCTGGAACATCTATCCCAACAGCGGCAGCGATGACACCTATGTTTATTTCCGCAACAGCGGCCACGATGGTCATAACTACTGGAATGAGCTTAACGCAGGCGCAAGCGTGCCGTTTAATTGCACGGCGCAGACCAGCTCTCACGATGGCGCTGATAACGGGCATTTCGGCATATACAGAAACAGGGGCTGGATTGCCAAGAATAACGGCCCTGCCGACAATACCCTTCAGCACAACTGCCTGTTGATTGATGGCCTGGGCAATTTGATGGATGACAAACGCGGCTATGAGGTGCCTGAGCTGGCAACAGCCGACTGCATTGGAGCAGTTGATTCGGATTACGGCCACGCTCTTGAGGCTATACTTGGCGGAGTTTATGGGCAGGTTGCCAATTATAGTCGATTCGTCTTTGTGATTCGCAACAAGATGTATGTGTTGATTGCCGATGAGCTTGACAGCGGTCATACCTCCGATTTCCTCTGCTGGATGGATTCACCTGCCGCCAAGCAGTCTGAAGGTCTCTTTACAAACAGCTCGGCCCGTTACGAAGTGATGTATCCGAGCTCCGGTTATACCTCATCTGCCGGCACTTCTCCGTTAGACATTACGACCTCTTCGAACAGGATTCTGGTCCTTGTTCATGCGAACCCGTCAGGTGTGAGTGTCAGCCACAGCTATCCGGGCACAGTAGTTTCGATGTCGATAGGAAGCGATACGGTGGTTTACAATCCCAGTGACGGCAGCTATTCGACCAGTGGTATTTCCGGTAACGCCAAGCTGTTTGCGCAAAGGACCGGCGGAGCGCTTATCTGCAAGGCCACCACCGCCAGCGGCTCTCAGTACGGTTTGACCTCCAGTGGACGTGTCAGTATGTCGGTAAGCGGCGATAAGGCCAGCATCTACGCGTATAGTACAGGCGCTGTAACCATCACCTCACCATACGGTACCGATATATACAACGTTACAGCCGGCCAGACTATCAAAAAGACACTCAGGGGAACAGGCGGTTCTTCCGTGCCTGCCCCTGTTGCAGATTTCTTTGCCGTGCCGACCGAAGGCTGGTCTGCTTACTGTTCGCCTGAGTTCGTCAGCACATCGACCGGCTGGATAACCGATTACCTCTGGGAGTTCGGCGATGGCGATTGGAGTGCCGAATCGGCTCCGCATCACAAGTATCCTCAGGGTGGTCTGTACACCGTGAGGTTGACTGTGGCAGGTCCCGGCGGCGAAAACTCTATGACAAAAACCCAGTATATTAACCTAAAAGACTCCTCCACCTATAGCTGGCCGGATTACATCATTGCTTCACCGACCAATGCCTTTGCGGCCTTCACCTCGGCTCTGCAGTCTATTGAGGCATCACAAACCTTACATTATACCGACAAACCTGAATGGTGCCATAATGGCTCGGTGACGCCGTGGTGCGATGTGGAAACAACCCTTTGTGGTCATGGCGGCGGCGGCAGAATACTCTTTGGTTACAGCAATACTGTTGTCCCCGGCAACTGGGACAGCCGCATCGACCCAATCAAGACCTGGGGTGATTCCAACGGCAAGTATGACTTTATCGGCGACAATCTTATCATCGATGGCGAAGACAGAAATGTCGGCTTCACCTACAGCGGTACCAATGATTGCGGTCAGTCCGAGAACGGCGAGGCGCTGCGTATTCACGGTGTTGATAACGTTGTCAGGAACATCACCTGGAGCGGATACCACGATGGTATGCATATGCGACACGGCATGGGCAACCTAATTGAGGGTTGTAAATTCCCTGTTGTCTGCGAAGATGCAACGACTATGAACGGTGTCGGCGGCTCCTGCGTTGATTGCACAGCCCGGAACAACACATACGGTGCATCGGCGGACAAGACATTTATGAACAGCACTGCGGACGGCCACGGCGGTCTTGCTCCGTCCCGAGTGGTTATCAGCGGTATGTACTCCGTGGGCGGCAATCAGCCGATACGAGTGACCGGTCAGGCCGACAGTGTTACCATTGTGCGTAACAGCACCTTCTTAGGCGACAGCCAAGGTCCAAGATTCGGCGGCGAGAACAGTTTGGTTATTTTCGAGAATAACTACTCGAACGTCGATAAGAACGGGGTCGGCGGCATCAGGTTAGGTGAACATCAATGTGCATATCTCCGCGGTAATACCTTCGAGAATTCCGTAGCAGCCTACGGCGTTCTTGTCTTTGACACGGGAGCTTACATCCGTGCCGAGAGCAACATCATCAGGAACAATGCAGCTGGCGGTATTAAGATAGAAGCTGCTGCCGTTGCTGATTGTAATGTTGACTTTGGCGGCGGCTTGGTAGATGTTTACGCACACAGCGGGCTTACAGGTCCTGGTGTGGCACCTGTGTCCAGTATCGGTCGCAACACGATTAAGAGCAATACCGGCTATGACTTAATCAATCTGAGCGCTATTACCGTGAAGGCCGAGAACAACTTCTGGGACCATACAGACCCAGCTTCGATTTTGAGCATCGATGTCAGTGGTTCTGCTGATGTTACACCGGTGGGAACTCCTTAATAACTAAAGACTTACCGCAAAAGGTGAGCCTTTTAGCGTGGCGGTTAGGGTAGACCGCCACGCTTTTTTTTATGTAGTGCCGGCACTTATTAAAAGTTTGCCTATTTTAACTTTTGAAGGATGACAGTAAGCACGCTTTGGGGGCATAATTACCAATTTTTTTCAAAAAAATGTGTTTCGTTTCTTCAATTTTGCTGTTTTTCGGCATTATTAGATAGAGGCCTCGGATGTTTAGTTTTTGGAGAAAAGTTGGGAAAACGGTTTCTTTTGCAAAAGAACGAGAAAGGAGGTGTTAAGTGTAATTGTGTGTGGAAAAGGGGTGTGAACCGCCCTAAAAAAGCGAATTGTGTAGTGTTGTTAATGTGGTTGTTTAAATTTGTTGGTAAGTAATTTGAAAAGGAGATTTAAAATGAAGATTTCGAGAATTTGTTTAGTCGGTGCCTTAATAATGGCTATGTTTGTGGCATGGACCGTTGCAACACCGGTGCAGTTGGACGGCAAAAATCTGGTAGGCGGCTGTCTTTATCTCGGCAACTGCAAGTATAATAGTGTAAGCTATCCATGCTCATATTCTCAATGCGGCTATTTCCATACTTGTGTTGGAGGTCCATCAGATCCATATCAGTGCTGGGAAACGAACTATTGTATGACCGGTAGCGGCTGCGGCTCTTCAACGCGGCAAATAGGCTCTGACTGTCGGGCACAGTAACATCTGTTTGACGAGATTGATTTTTGGGATATGTGAGCGGTTCAGCCGGTACTGCGTGCCGGCTGAACCGGCTTTTAGAAGGAATACAATAGCATAATATTGTTGGAGACTAATAATGAAAGCAGTTAAATTCACTGTTATTTTATTCGTAAGTATGATTTTTGGGAAAGCGGACGGATTATGTGCCCAGGAAATACAAAATGATGCGCAAAAAATATTTGAGCAATTCAACAATACAATGTCTACATTGCCGAAGGTTTTTGCCATTGAAGCGGAGTCTAATGTAGAGATGGAGGGGACTTTGGCGGGTATGAGAAAGCAGAGGCAGTGGGCACAATTCAAGTATTTCGGCGACAGCGGCCAACTGGATGTGGGATATACAAATTTTGACATAGATGACAAAGGGGAATATGCGCCGGATACAATGTATAATAACAGGGCCATTATTAATAAGACTGGCCAGATGTTTGTATATTTCGGGAAAGACGTAACGCCCAAAGAGGTTGTTTATACCGAGCACGGAGAGGATAAAGTCCCTTTCATTCGCGCCCAGCTTGCCGGGGGCGAAGCTCTGGACGGTTTTTTAGACCGAGACCAGATGAGCATTGTAGAACTGCTCAGCAAAGCCGAAGACCTGCGGTTGCGCAAAGACCTTGAAGTTGTAGATGGTTTCAAGTGTTATGTGCTGGAAGGCACCACCAATCACGGGAAGTATGCCATCTGGCTTGACCCTGAGAGCGGTTATCTTCCGCGAAAAGCGACCATAAAGAAGACGGGAGACGACATATTTGACCATATACCTTTGTCACAGATATTGTTGCCGGATTTACCGTCTATTTCTGAAGTATCCTTTGTGATGGATTCAGTCCAAATTGAGAACATAAATGGTGTTTCTGTTCCGGTGGGTTGCCATACTACCGAAGTTCGTCAATATGCGAACGGTAAAACTGTGACGACTAACGTAGAGCATAAGCGGACTAATGTTAATCTCAGTCCTGATTTCGAATCGCTGGGTGCGTTTAGGCCTGATATACCCGACGGCACAATAATCAATAACCAGGATTTTGTGGACACCGGCATAAAGTTCGAATGGCGAAACGGTGAGGTTGTAACTCATATAGGTAATTCTTACCTTAGAGCTGTAGATGCCGTTGTAGCGGATATGAAGTCAGCGAATGTTGTGAAAGCAGTCGAAAGTTTTGTTACTACGCCCCCAAAAGAAGCCAGTACCAATATTACAGGGCCGAACCAGGTTGGAAAAACACATTCTGACAACAAAGTTAAGGAGGCGCCTGTGGCAACTTTGAGTTCAGGAACGATTTTTTTGGTGATTGGGTTGTTATCCGTTCTAACTGCCGCGGGATTTGTCATCAGTTATTTAAGGAAAAGTAAACATGCATAGATGGTTATATGGAAATTTTTGTCTGATTTTTTTAATGTTATGTATATTAAGTACTTTGCCAGCCAAGATAGTTTTTGGGAATGACAATAATAAATCAGACGAACCACAAGTAATTAGTCGAGAATCGTCCGGTGCGACCTGTGGTGTGCTTTGTTTGTATACTGTAATGAAACTTGCCGGCAGGGAGGTGGATTTCAAGGAACTGCTCAAAAAAGAGTACATAGGTTCACCCAGAGGCAGTTCTTTGGCAGAGCTAAAGAAGGCTGCGGAAGACCACCGGATTTATGCGGTTGCTGCGGGGAATTTGACCAGCCGAGCGATTCGCAAATCACCTTATCCTATTATTCTGCATGTTAAATCTTCCGGTAATGCTACGGGGTACGACCATTTTGCATTGTTTTTGGGGGTCGAGGACAACAAGGCAAAATTGTTTGACCCGCCTGCGCCGATTCGATTAGTGCCGTTTTATGAGTTAGCGCCGCGGTGGGACGGCGCAGGCCTGATTGTATCAGCGACGCCGATTGATACCGGTGTTATTTTTGCTGCGAGCCGAATACGGTTTATGATTTATACGGGGATTGTAGCAGTAATTGTTATGACGGTGCGATGGGGCCGGCGGCGGTTTATATTGACGGCAGACGGGATGTCCAGGCGAGGGATGTTTGGATTGTCGGCAGCGAAAGCAGGCGTATTGGCTGTTATCTCGCTTATGTGTGGAATGGTTTATCATTTCGCTAATGATGAAGGTTTTCTTGCACATGCGAATGCCACATCCTCGGTTGAAAAGGCACATCTGGCCAATTTTATTCCGAAGGTGGACAGGGAACAAGTCAGCAAATTGCTCGGGACCGGTACTGTTTTTGTCGATGCCAGGTTAACTAAAGATTTTGAAGGGGGACATCTGAAAGGGGCAATCAATGTGCCTGTAGATTGTAATGATATGCAGTGCCGTAAAGCATTATACAATGTTGCCAAAGACGCCGATATTGTGCTTTATTGCCAGAGTGAGGGGTGCAAGTTTGCGGAGAAAGTGGCTGTTAGACTTATGGCGGAAGGTTTTTCAAATCTTTCTTTGTTCAGAGGCGGCTGGCAGGAATGGCAGACAAAAAATAATTAAAGGGAGCATAATTATGAAATTAAACAGGCTCGGATTACAACGACTTTATAGCGGTTTTGCTTTGCTTATCAGATTAGGTCTTGGTTGCCTTTTTTTGTGGAGCAGTTTGCCTAAAATACGTCAATCGTGTGATTTTCTTTCCAGCGTATACAGCTATGAAATTGTCGGGCCAAAGATGGGATTGCTGGTAGCGATGGTGCTTCCGTGGCTGGAACTACTGGTGGGGATATGCTTAATCGGCGGAATTTTTGTTAGCGGCGCCTTGCTGGTCTGCGTTGGAATGGCCGCTGTGTTTGCATTTGCCCTTTCATCGGCTTTATGGCGGGGTCTTAAAATCAGCTGCGGGTGTTTTGGCGACACTTCGGATGTCATAAGTATATACACGGTAATTCGTGCGGTAGTGATACTGCTGCTCAGCAGTTTAGCATATTTAGAAGTGATTATTTTCCTGCCCGGCACTGAAAGACAAAAAACAGGATAAAACTGTTTTTCCGTCGTTTTTTTTCTTGTAGGAAACTGGACTACTTTGTTGGTTTATTGTAATGTGATATGACGAGTTTGCTTTTGCCACTGGGGGAGGGAGTGATTTCCGTGACTTTTTCTGTTTCGATTTCTATTGTACGGCCGAGCATATTTCTATACCGATAAAGCATCAAATCTTCCAGAGGTTTTGTGTTGACGTTTTTTTCGGGAATATATCTGATTTTAAGGTTTCCTTTGTTGTCCTGGACAATCTGAAACTGGCGGATATGGGGATGGTTCATTAGGCTTTTAAGCTGGTTCCAGGGAATGGTTTTGCCGTTAGGCAGCGAGATGTCCTCGCCGGTTCTGCCGATAATCTCAGCAATCATTGGAAGTTTGCATCCACAGGGGCAGGGTTGATGCGTCAGCCTTGCGAGGTCTCCGTTTTTGTATCGGATTATCGGCATAGCAAAACGGTTTAGGTTTGTTATTACGACTTCTCCAGTTTCATTTTCTGCTACCGGCCTGTTATTCCTGACGATTTCCACTATCACATTCTCGGCGTTTATGTGATAGCCGAGCGATTCTCGACACTGCCAGGCTATGTCTCCGGCTTCGTTGCAGGCATATATATCCGCGACCTTTGTTCGGAAGACGGATTCCAGGAGGTCCCTGATTTCGGGGGTCAAAACTTCGCCTGTGGTCAGGATTGCACAGGGCAGAAATGAAGGGAAGATGCCATCACGCACTTTGTATGCGATGGTTTTTATAGCGGTGGTGATGCCCATTAAAGCTGGTTTTTTCAGTCCGGCCAGGAGTTTGGCTGCGTATTCGATATTTTCAGGAGAATTTATATGAGGATTGATATAGTATGTTTTATGGACGCCCTGCAGGAAAGTCCAGTGCGGTTTTTTGTAGAAAGGCTCATCGGCGGTTTTAAGCGGGGTGAGGATAAGGCGGCCTATTATAGGTATTCCAAGGGACAGGCGATAGCGGATAACCGCTACGGAGTTAAATATGCGGGAGGTTTTGTCCGAAAGAAGGCAGACGGGGACACCTGTGCTGCCGGAGGTTCGGCTTACGCGGCAGGGGGGCAGCCGACGAGGCAGGAAATCCCAGAATCTGCTGCGAAGCTCATTTTTAGTGAGGATGGGGATTCTGTGAAGGTCTTTGGTGGTTTTAATTATTTTAGGTTTGATGCCGGCTTGTTCGAATATTTCCTTATAGTATTTTATGTTGTTAAAGCTGTAATGGACAAGGGTTCGCAGTTTTGCGTTTTGGACGGAGGCGATTTTTTCAGGGTCAAATTGTCTGGCAAGGGCCGGCAGCAGAAGCCTGTATGTTTGCAAGGTTAGTCCGATTTTGTCAAATAGTTCACTCATTTTGATTGATGCAGAATATTTTCGAGCCAATGGCTTGAGATTTGGAATATTTCTTCTTTCCACTCGTAGTGGAAGAAGCTGTGATTTGCGTCGGGGATGATATGGCAGTGATGCGGCAGACGGTTTTCTCTGCATTTTGCGGTGTAATAGAGGCTTGAATCCGCGGTTATGGGGTCGCATCCGCCATAGATGAAAAGAAGGGAGCATTTTGATGCGATGGTTGTGTTTTGAGCCGATGGGTATCTGCGGCTGAGCAGCAGGGCGGCGAGGAGTGTTTTGCAGATTTGGGTGACATCGGTTTTTGCGGACAACAGTTTTCGCAGACTTTGTGGGTCTTTCAGTTTGCAGAAGTATTCTTTTAGGCCGGCTCCGAAAGATTTTATCGCGGTTTTTCCGGTTGAAGCGGGTGCTGAGAGCAGAATGGCTGCATTTAGCGGAAGAGTGTATTTGGACAGAGCATTAAAGCATACGCGAGCGCCTCTGCTGATGCCGAGGAGAATTATGGATTCCAGGTCTGCCCTGGTTCTGAAAAAATTTACGGCCTGTATGACATCAAGTATGTCATTTTCTATATTGTTGCGCTGGATGCTGCCTGTGCTGTCGCCGCAGCCTGTCAGGTCGAATCTGAATGTAGAGTATCCGAGCGAATTGAATTTTTCCGCGAGCTCTACGAACATTCGATGCGGGCCGAGCCTGTTGCTGTCAGCGGCGTGGACAAATATAATGCCCTGTTTTCTTTTTTGGGACTGCGGAATTGCAGAGGAATAGAAGAGGATGTTGTTTCCGCTTTTAAAATAGCCGGTATCAGTCACAGCACCACTCCACAATTTTTTGCGTTAATTCGGTATAATCTGCAACCGGGATACGTTCCCAGAAGGGCGGCAGATTCATTCCGACGACCTGCACTTTCGCTGTCGAGTTTCGCAGGATGGCAGCCAGGTCGGCGATTTTTTGGTCGATTTTTGAGCGATTCGGAATACAGACAATGAAGACGGAGTTTTTTACCGAGCATTTTGCTGCCGATTCGAGGAGAGAAAACTTTCTGATTTGCTCAATAAATGCGATGCTGGTTTTGTATCCTTCAAGATTTATGTAAGCATCATCCTGCCGCTGATGTTCGGATGTGCCTGTCATAAGATTTTTTACGTGCTGCCTGCGGTAGAGATAATCAATATATTCAGCACCATCTATGACAGGCTCTAATAATATCAGGTTGTTTACTTCTGTTGCTCTATTGGCGCAGTAATCAAATGCGAGACTTGCGCCGAAACGTGTTCCTATCAGGGACACCTGTTTACCAGTGATGAATTGAGATGTGTCATTACGCAAAGATTCCAGCGAGACATCTGCAAATTGACCTGCTGCCTCTCCAGTGCCTTGATAGTCGAATCGTTCAAGTTCTGCCCCTTTTGTCTCAAATGCTTTTTTTAACTGATACGAGAACCGATGAGCACATTTTCTTTCGTCGAACAACGGGTGGCAGTATATATGTCTCATGTTTACCCTACAAAATTGGCTTAATCATAAATTGCCCGTCATTTTTTTAAGCAGGTTTTGGTCTATTTTGGAGGTGGTAAGTCTTGGCAAGCTGTCGACAAACTTTATACAGACAGGGATCTTCCGGCTGCTGAGCCTGTTTTTGCAAAACAGTTTTATATCGTTTGCCGTGATATTTTCAGAAGACATTTTTTTTACCACGAAGGCACAAGGCACTTCCTGCAACAGTCTATCCTCTTTTGCGACAACGGTTGCTTCACGAATCGCAGGATGCTCAAGAAGGCAATCCTCTATTTCCGAGGGGTAGAGATTTTCTCCGCCCGAATTTATGGTGTCTTTGTTTCGTCCAAGGAGAAACAGGTTGCCATTTTCATCGAGTTTTCCGAGGTCGCCGGTTTTTAGCCAGCCATCGATAATTGTCTGTGCTGTCAGCGTGGACTGTTTATAATATCCCTTCATTACGCCGGTGCTTTTTACCTGGACCTCACCGATACGGTTTGCTGGCAGGACATTACCATTGTCGTTTACTATTCGGACATTTACCGTAGGTATTGGTCTGCCGACACTTTCAATGGGGAATTGTTGAGGGAAGGGTGCGGCTGCGGAGATTCGTGAGCCGGCCTCGGTCATACCGTACATATTTATAAATTGCACGGTGGGATATTTCGAGGTTAGCAGTTTATACGTTGATTTCGGAGTTTTGGCGCCGGAGAGCGTGATGCACTTCAAAGTTTCAAGGCTGAATTTGTGGGGTTCGGAAAATTCGGCCAATAGGATTGCCATAAAGGGGACAAAAGCCGATATGGTGACATAATCGGTATCGACGGTTTTCAGAAAGTCCTTTATAAAAAAGAGCCTATCATTTATGATAAAGGTATCTGCAAGGCTTGTATGAGTAAGTATCTGGGCACAAATACAGTATATATGGTGCATTGCCAGCGAGCAGCAGACCACATTCGGCGCATCGAAATTCATCAAAGACCTGTAAGCAATCATATTCGAGATTAGCTGGTTATCGGTCAGCATTACGATTTTGGACAGTCCCGTTGTTCCCGATGTAGGAACCATCAGCGCAACATCTTTGTTTTCTTCATCGTCAGGCTTATTGTTTCTGCGGATGTTCGTTTCGAGTTTCAGGTTATTATTGCCATAATATTGGATACATACTGTTGTAATTTTATCTAAATTCACCGGAGCAATCGACAACCGGTTCAAATATGATTGACCGGCGATTACGATGGAGATATCAGCTTTGTCGATATAGGCGGCTATTTCATAGGGCGTCATACGTGCTGAAAGCGGCAGAATAATGCCGTTTGCCGCCGAAATTGCAAAGAAGCTTATGAGATATTCTATGGAATTATTAAGGACAACAGCGACCTTGACACCGCTGCGACAGCCTGCGGAGGCGAGAATTTCGGACAAGCTCCTGACACAGGAAAGTAACCGGCTATATGTTACTTCGATGTCGCCATTTTTGACGGCGAGCCGCTCCGGGTAACCAGCGGCACTATTTGCAAGCAGGTCAATTATTTTCATATAATTTTTTTTTTATTATTTCCAGAAGATTGCCCATAATTGAAAATGTTTCGGAATCCAGTTCGCTGGTTTCGATTGAAATACCAAATTCTTTTTCCACACCGAGTATCATTTGAAGGATGCCGATAGAATCGAGGCCCAAATCGGTTGTCAAATTTGTTTTTTCGCTGATTTTATCGATTGAGGCGGCATCGGAGACCCAGGGTTCCAGAATGTTTCGCATCCGCTCGATTATTTCAACTCGTTTAGGATTTGTCTTGTTAGTTTTCATTTTTATTTGTATTCTCAGTGATTTGTCTTACGTGGATGTTGTCAAAAGAGGCTGTGATTTTGCCGTTCAGCAGCAGTCCGATTCCGCCGATTATCCGGCGATTTACTGATGTTTTAATTGGTTCAGCTTCGTCTACTTTTGCTGCAATTCTGTCTTTAGTCAGATTTATTTCGACCTGATGCCACACATCGGATTTCCAGGCGGCTTCGGAATCAGCCAACACTTTCGCTGTTTCAGCGGTGTTATCGATGATTTGCATTTTCACCTTGTCGGTATTTTCCGACGGGGTAAAACGAAGCTGATAGAACTGAGCCGGGTTATTAACGCCGAAACATATCGATAAGAAACTATCGGGACTATCTGGTATTGAGGATTTAACCGAAATGTTTAATACGTAATCTGTCCATTCGCTGTTTTCGTAAATAATGAACGAATTGTTTTTGGATTTACCTGTCAGGGCATTTTCTGTGAGACATACATTGGCATCGGCGTTCTGGACGAGCCACCGGCCGCTAATAATTTTCCATCTGGCGAAATTGCCCTGGTCGCATCCATCAAAGCCATCATAGAATATATCGGAAAATACGGGGTCGTGACTGTCGGGTGTAAAGGAAGACAAGTTTGTCAGAAGGACTTTTTGCAGCGAGATATGGTCGCTGTGATTGGACAGGACAAGTGTATGGGTGCCTTTTTGGAGTTCGACATCAAAACCTCTGGTCCAATGCCATTGGTTATATATAGGGTCATTTCCGAGGATGGCTTTTTTCAGATTGTCAGTTTGTGCGAAGACGGCATTGGCGCATTCGTCGAACCATAGGCAGTATGCCCAAAGACGGTACCTGCCTTTTTGCGGGATATAAAATCTGTAGGTAGCTTCTCCTCCAGCCTCGCCTCTCCAGCCTCTGCCAATTTTGGGACCGAGGCGAACACCTTTTTGTCCCTTGGCGCCGACTATCGCAACTTCAAAAGGCCAAACTATCGATAATGGATTGGCCAGATTGACGGTTATGTTAAATGTTTGTTCTGTTTTGATAGTTATGGCCGAGTAACCGTATACGGCTACACAAGCAAGCAGAAGAAAGCCTTTAATAATTTTGGTTATCTGCATTTTGTTGTTCTCCGAAAATCCGGGTAGTTCCTGATATAAGAGACAGGACTAAAACAAAAACTATCAAGACACCGTTATATTGGACGGAGGAAAAAATATTTGCGACGGACATAGCTGTAAAACCTGCGAGGTTGACAGCAGCGAACCGGAACATCGTTTTGTTTGAATTTTTGGTGCCGGTCAACAGTTGGTTAAAAGCCAATTTGCCATAATGGGTCAGAATCCAGCAGAAAGATACGAGACCCAACAGGCCGGTTTCAGCGGTTGCGGCGAGCCAGCCGTTCTGGTCGAATAGTTTTAAGGTGTTAAGTTTCGGCAGCCGGTAATAAAAGTTACTTCTGTACTGGTTTATACAGCCGGCAGAAGTGCCTGTGATTGGCCGTGCTTCGAGCAGATTAATTTCAGCCTGCCATTCGATGTAACGCTGTTTGAGATTGAGGCCATCCTTTTCGAGCAGATTTATGTCACTCCAAAGAGGGGAGACAGCGAGGCTGGTGTTTAGTAGAAATAATATGCCGATGCCGCAGAGCATAGTGGTCAAGGCAAGAAATTTAAGGTGCCATTGCGGTAATATGATAATTAGGGTTGACAGGCCGACAACAAGTGCGGCCAATGTTCCTAAAGAGCCGGATGAAATAAATGCGCTGATTGCAACAAGTTCGCCTAATAAAATATTCCATTTTTTGCCGCTTGTGAGAAGGTAAGCGCTTGATAGAGGTGCGAGTGTCCCTATGAAAGTTCCATATTTATATGGGCTGTTAAAAAAACCAAATTTGTCGGAATTTAGCACGAATCTATCCAGCAAACAATATGACACGCTTATTACCGCAGCAAGGGTTATTGATGTGTAGATTATGTTTAGCGATTTTATGTTGCGGGCTGCGGAGCTGAAAAGTGTGAATCCGCCAAGCAGCAGGAGGTTTAATTTTATCGTAAAGTTAACGGCTCTGTTTAAATCAGGTGCAAAGGCTACAGATAAAATGTTAATGCCTATGTACGCAAAAACGCTTAAATGGGGCAGTGAGAAAATGTCAACTGTCCTAAATCTCTTCAGAAAACAATAACTTGTCAGGATGATACTCCAGAGCCACAGGACTGAATTTGAGGGACATAAAGCCTGCCATATATTACTTTGGTCAAAAGGCCAAAAGTGAAAGGCTGACGAAACGATTGCTGCGATACTTAAGATAGTTGCGGTGGTATACAGCCGGCCGGTTTTGTTTTGGGCGGTAGAGGGCTTATTTTCAAAAGTAGTTGTTTGTTCAAACATATTTTACCTTTTTACGAAAGTTATTGCGAAATAGAATAATGTGAGAATCACTCCCGTGAACCGCAGGAAACAGGGTTTACTGAGTTTGCCCCACAGCGCTATGAATAACAGGAGATACAGGCATAGGTTGCCCAGCACAGTTATATTTCGTTCGTATCCGTAACCATAGAACCTGATTAACATCGGGATAAGAAATGCCATATGTAAAATTATAATTGCTGCTGCAAATAACCAGGCGGGCAGGGTGTCGATTATCGTTGAATTTTGGAAACTATCGGCAGCACTTATTTTTTCCACCATATATGCAATTGTGCATAATAAAAAAACAGGGAAATTGTATGATATGGTGGTATTTATAAAATTGCCTCGCAGTTGAAAGTTCTGCAGTGATAGCTCATTGACTAAAACTGATATAAGGTAAAACCCTATGATTTTTTGGAACTTTTTGGTGTTATGATTTGAGGTAAATGGTATCAGAAGAAATAACGATGCTGCCGCTAGGATTACAGGATGCTCAATCGGAACGGGCATTTCCGAAGTCAGACAAACGTAACAAGCGATTATCATAGCTGTTGCGGAAAGGCTGAATCCTATTATTTTTGCTATTTGTTTAACCACCATTATTCCCCATAAAGCCGATTTATGGCGGATTTTCTGTATTTCAACAAAGATATTATTTCGTTGAGTTCTTCGATTTTTAAAAGGTAAGAGCAAAGTACAAAAATCGACAGGGCGCCGGCTGCCGGTATTATCAGGTCGAAAAATGCTGTGTGGAAAAATGAGGCGGGATTTTCGATTGCCAGCAGTAGTTTTAGCGTTGTCCAGCTTACAGTGGCAGCAACGGTAAGTTTGGCCAGAAGGTAAACCAGACCGGAATCAAACAATCCCCTGATTTTTTTATTGAGTTTAAAGGTGAGTATTACGACCTTGATTGTTTTTGATATTACCAAAGCGGCAGCGATGCCGAGGTAGCCAAGAGGTCGCAGCAAGATTATGGCCAGAGCGATGTCCAAACAAACGCAGAGAATACCGATTTGCACAGGGGTTTTTGTGTTTGAAAGTGCGAAGAAGCTGTAAACGAGCAAGGTTTCAAGCGAAAATGTAATGAACCCGAGTGCGTATACGACCAAAGCCTGTGATGTTCCGGAGGTTGCTTCGATGTTGAATTTGCCTCTTTCAAAAAGGAGTTTGATAAGAGGGTGCTTTAGGCCTACAAGCAGGAATGTAACGGACAGGCCAAGATACAAAAGCAGTCTGAAAGTTTTGATGATAAGTGTTCTGAATTTCTCATAATCTTCCGCGGCTTTCAGGTGCGACAATTGCGGATAGATGACCGTTACTAATGCTGTGGGGCCAATCAGGAGAATTGCATCGACGACTTTTTTTGAATAGCCCAGACAGGACAGAAAGCCGGCCGGAAGGGTCGAAGCGAGTAGATTATCAACCAGTCCGTTTATGTGCGAAAATACGGTGCCGATTACAAGAGGCCCCATCAGCAGCAGGACTTTTTTGAAATGCTTTTTCGATGCGGAGTTCCTTTTATATTCGAAGAGCGTTTTGTGTTGAGGAGTAAAGCAAAGCTGAGTTGCCAGATAGCCAAAAGCACCCGGACCTATAACTACGGCAATAGCACGTATTCCCATAAGAGGCAACAAGGATGCCAGACCGACTAAAATAAAAAGTTTTAAAGCTGCCTCCGGCCAGGCGGCCTTAAAAAATTTCCTTTGAGCATTTAAAACGGTGTATGTTACTGCGGATAAACCGAGAAAGAAGAAGCCCGGCGTTAATTCTCTGAGCAAGACTGACATCATTTGTTTTTTTTGCTGCGTAAAGCCCGCAACAAAAATGCCTGCGACAAATTCAGGAAATATTGCCGGGATAAGAGCGATGGCGAACAAAAAAATCACGGTCAAACCGAAAATTTTTCTAAAAAGGCTGTCGGAAATATACGCTGATTTTGATAAACAATCTGTAAATACCGGCAGCAATGAAGGGTAAATCAATTCCTTGAAAAGGGATGTTATGGAAAGCATTATTGCCATTGATGCGAAGTAAATATCTGCTGCGTCTCCGGCACCGAGAAACTTTGCGATGACCAGTTTTTCGGTGAATCCAAAGAATTTTGTACAAACGGCAATTGCCGAAAGCCCGAGTGAGGTTCTGCCCAAAGAAAATTTCGCATTAATATCATCAAGTTTATCCAAATTAGTTTGTTCCTCCTGCATAACTTTTCTGAGATTTACAGACACAACTTTTGTATAACCGGATGAGTTCCGATATTTGTTTTTCGAGGGTGTGATGACTGCAGAAATAATTATAAGCATTTTCTGCGTATTTATTTTGGGTTTCTTTGTCAACAAGCAATCTGTCTACAGCGGCTGCGATACTTTCAGGAATCGGCTTCACAAGAACACCTCTGTTATCTGATATTAGTTCGCTGTTGCCGGCTACGGATGTTGCTACAATGGGACATTTGTAAAACATCGCCTCCAGCAGCAAATACGACTGAGCCTCAGCATCTGAACAAAGGATCACAATATCCGAGATTGCGTAAATCCGTTTCATATTCCGGACGTAGCCGAGCAGCTTGACTTTTTTGCTTAAGTTGTTTTCTATAATAAAGTTTTCAATAGTCGGTTTAAGTTCACCGTCTCCAGCGATGAGAAATATCACGTTGTCGACTCTGGAAAGTTGGGCGGCTTTTAGGAATCTAAATATGCCTTTGTAGTCTATAAGCCTGCAGGCTGTAGTTACAACCTGTGAATTTTCATTAAGGCCGAGAGAAAGTTTATAGGCAATTTTTTTATTATTTTTGAAGTTGTCGGGTAAATCTTTCTTCCTTAGAAGACCGTTTTGTACCACAACGCATTTATAACGGGGAACAATATGTGAGCAGGCAGCTATTTGTGCTTCTGACGAGGAGACTGCAACCAGTTTGGTTGTGATTTTTCCTAAAATCTGCTCCAGCGCAAGATAAATTATTTTTTTAAATCGGCTAGTACATCGCAAAAAAGCAAAGCAATGAGGGCTATGAAGCCTTATTTTTTTTCCTGTCAGGATTGCTGCGAGGCGTCCCAAGATACCTGCTTTTGAACAGTGGGTATGCACGATGTCGAATTTATTATTTGACAATATTCTCAAGACAGATATAAATGAGCTAATATCTTTTGGCAGATTGACCTCTCTTTGCATAGATATAATCTGAACTTTTACGCCGACCTTTGAGAGCTCGGCTATTCGCACAGAGGCATCAGGGCAACTACGATTTAACGAGCAGATTAGTGTTACATCGAAACCGCTTTTTGCCAGTTGAGGGATTACCTCGCAAATGTAAGTGCTAAGACCACCTACGAATCCCTCTGCTATATGAGCGAGTTTTATGGTTTTGTTGAGCATCAGTTTGTTTCCGCAAATAAGTGTGCTAATTTCCTGATGTTGTTTTCCAGGTTGAAATGTTGTTTTAACGTTTGGTATGCGTTTCGAGAAAGATAATCCCGCAAATCTCTGTTATTCAGCAGTTCTCTGATAGCATTGGATAATCCTCTGATATTTCCGGAGTTGACGAGGAGGCCGGTTTTATAATGTTCAACCACTTCGCTTATGCCATCGAGGTTGCTTGCTATAACGGTTGTGCCGCAAGCGAAGGCTTCTAAGATTACTTGGGGTATTCCATCCCTGTCACCGTCGTTGGTTATTATTGATGGAGCAATCAGAACAGCGGCCTGTTCTATGAGTCGAAGTGTCAAGTTGGGTTTTTGCCAGTCTAAAAGATGAATATAATTTTCAAGCGTTAATTGGCGAATCGTCTCGTTCAGGTGTTTTCGCAAAGGGCCTTCTCCTGCAATTATCAGCTTAATTTCAGGTTTGTCCTGCACGACATCGGCAAAAGCTAATATCAGGTCTGAAAAGCCTTTTTTCTCGATTAGACGGCCAACCGCAATTATGGTGAGCTTGGCGTCAACGTCAAAGACATTTTTTGGGCGGTGTACGAATTGCTTCTGGTTTATTTTTATGCCGTGGCGGTTCAAATGTAATTTTGGGTGATGTTTTTTTGGCAGGATAGACTTGAGATATTTCAGTCCCTGCTGTGTGCAGGTTACGGTGAAATTAGCGTGAGACAGCTTGAGTTCGACCGCCCCTCGCTCGACGAAAATATCTCTTGCGTGAGCGGCGATACTGAAGGGAAGATTCGTAATTTTGGCCAGGGACAATCCGATGCAGGCGGGCCAGCTTAAAAAATATGCGTGAATGTGAGCGATATGCTGCTGATGTAGATATTTGGCGAAGAAACAAATAGTATGAAGGTTGCCTGTTATTAGCATCGCTTCGCGGGGGGACAACCAAATAAGTTCTAATATCAGGCCGAGCAGTTTAATTACTGCCAGGGGCGATGTGGTTAATATATAGACGATAGACGTAAAAGTGTCCCGGGAAAAAAATGCGGGTCTGTAAAGGATTTTGATGACTTTGGGATTTTTGTCAGCATTTATCGGCGGTGACGCTGCCAGTACGGTTATATCGAAACCTGATTCGGCGAGACCTTCAATTTCACGCACAGCAAAAATTTCGCTTTGAGAAGGAAATGTCGTAAATATATATCCAATTTTCATATTGAATATAGTTAGTTTCATAGTTTTAAGGCTTCTTTATATACCGAAAGAGTTTGCTCGGCTGCGTAGTTCCAGTTGAATCGGCGGCTTTGTTTTAAGCCTGATTCGATATATTTTTGTCTCAAGTTGTTGTTTGTAATCAGCAGGTATACAGCTTGGGCTATGTCTTCGGGGTTTTGGGGGTCTACAGTATAGGAAGAATCTTTTACAGTTTCTTTTAATGCTCCGGAGGATGAGGCTACGACCGGAGTGCCGCAGGCCATTGCTTCAAGCGGAGGAAAACCGAAGCCTTCATAAAGTGAAGCAAACACAAATACATCCGCCATCTGGTATACGAATGGTAAGTCAGGTCTGTCAACATAACCTGTGAATATTACATTTTCATTTTTAGTTTTCAAGATTTCTCTATATACGTTTTTGTTTTTCCACCCTTTTTTGCCGACGAGAACAAGCTTGTGAGGCAGTCCCTTTTTCTGGAGTAATTTGTATGTGTTCAACAGCCCTAATATATTTTTTTTGGGCTCTATATTACCCACAAATAAGATATAACGCTGTGGCAGATTGTAGCGTATTCTTATCTGATTCTGGCACCAAGGTTTTTTATTAGTGTTGAAGATTGGGTCTATTCCGGGATAGATGATGTTAATTGTGGAGCCATTGACAGAGAAATGTGATTTCAGATTATCAGCGGTGCTGTGTGAGGGGACTATGATTTTAGACGCTTTTTTTATAGTCTGTTTTATAATTAGACCGTAATAAAGAGCATTTGAGGGTTTGCACCAGTGAGGGTGGTCAATTGCAATTGTGTCATGTATTGTTACTACGTACGGTAGGGTTGTGTTAAATAGTGGACAAACATAGTGGGGACAGTGTAAAATGTCCAGCCCTTTATTTTTTGCCATCCGAGGTAATACGAAGTGTTCCCACAATATTCTTTTCGGTCTTGTTTTCAGATGGTCGAGGTTCTGAACAGTCAGGTTTTTTGACGGGGCTATATGGGTTCTTACGAGGTTAGGCTGATTGGTGAAAATGATATACTGGTTTTTTTCATCCAGTCGCAAGAGGCTGTTTATCAATCCCAGCGAGTAATATTCCACGCCTGAGATGTATTCGTCTGATGTATGAAAGTTAATACCTATTTTCATATTTTTTTCAGGCGGCGAGAATGCGGCGATAAATTTTCCGTATATGTTCCGCTGTTGTTTCCGCCGACAAGCTGGAGGTGACATATTGATAGGCAGTCGATGCAAGTTTTAACGCGAGATTTTTATCGTCCGCTATTTTTAACATTGCTTCGCTTAACTCTTCGATGTTGTCGGGGTTTACGAGGATGCCGGTTTTTCCGTTTTGAATTATTTCGGCGGGGCCGCATTTGTTGACAGCGATTACGGGAATGTAATGTCCCATTGCTTCGATAATCACCCGACCGAACGGTTCACGGTCGGCTGTATGAACTAGACAATCTATTTTTGACCAGACTTCATTCATATTTTCCTGCCAACCCAAGAAGACGATTTTTTCTGTTTTTCCTGAATTCCGGATTTGATTCAACAGTTCAGCTTTGTATTCCGGATTTCCGCCGAAGATGTCATCACCAACCAAAAAAAAATTGGCTTTACTATTTTTTTGTATCAGCCGGCAGGCTGCTTCTATAAAGAGGGCCTGTTTTTTCCAGGGGACAAACTGGCCGACATTTGCAAATGTTACGGGCGTGTTGACCGATTTTGACTGCACAGTTTCGGGTATGTCGCAGCGAGAAGCATCGAGTTCAATTCCGTTGTGGACGACCACAATTTTAACCGGCTTTATTCCTTTTTTTATAAGCGATTCTTTAACGGCATTGCTTACAGCGATTACTCGTGTGCAAAAAAAGCTGCATATTCTTGGAGCGAGTTTAAATCGTGTCAGGTCGCGGGCGTGCCAAAGTAATTTTTGGCGGGTTATAGTGACGGACAGGATAGATGCTACGGCGGCATAAAAATTGTTTGCGTGTATGATTGACGGCTTAAAATTGTGAGCTATTTTTATTATTCGACAACTGGTTTTGACGAGGTGTATTATTTGAATGATGTGAAGAAAAGACCGACTTGGCGGGTTTGGTATTATGAAGCTGTCGACTCCCAGAGGGGCTAAATATTCGGCAAGCGGGCTTCCGGCGGGACAGGCGACCGCTATGTGGAAATCGTTTCGCAGATATTTTGCCAGAAGCAGTAAACTGCGCTCTGCTCCGCCTAATTGACCTTCAATGTTTACAAAAAGCACCTTGTTCATATTCAAGCTTGAGCTTTTTCAGTGAAAATTGCCGGGTATCTCTTTTGTAAAAGCAGGTTTTGCAGTTCAGATGTTGATATAAATATTTCGTGATAACAGGGTTATCAGATGGAAAGAGTTGCGGCGGTCATACTAAGCCCGAACTATGGGGAATCAGCCAAAGATTTCCAGATTCCTGCCGGATACCGGCTCGTAACTGATAAAAGGCTCTGCATATTTGACGCCTGCGCATTGTCCAAAATAACGGCAGATTATTTTTACTTTTTCGAGTAAAGAGATGCTGTTATGTTGAGGGGTATTTTTGATTTGACTTTGATAGGCCCTGACGGCGTTGATTTTTGCAGTCCACCAGTCGGTAATATCCACAACAAAAGTAGGCTTATCGTAAAATGTTCTGTGGGTTGAGTAATATCCATATTGTTTTGGCGTCCAGTGGGGAATGCCGGGCATATCAGTTTTGTGAAATTTTGCTTCGAAACGTGCGCCGTTGATTAGATTTGCTGCGGCAACGTGGTCTGGGTGGAGGTCCGGCATCACGGGGCCGAATAACAAATCCGGCTGATGCAATCTTATTACTTCCGCCAATTTTTTGCGATTTTCGAGGGTCGGCTGAAGGTACCTGTTAGGCAGGTTGAGACAAATTCTATTTTTTATGCCGAGCGATTTGCTTGCTTTGAGAGTTTCCTTTTGTCTTATTTTTTCGGAGCCCAAGGGTGTTGGTTCGCCGTTGGTCAGGTCGACAATAGTTACTTTCCAGCCGGCATCAATCATTTTTGCAATTGTGCCGCCCATTGCAAGTTCAGCATCGTCAGGATGCGAGGCTATTATCAAGACTTTTTTCATAGGAATCGCTAAATGACTTTATCCGGATATTATTTTTTGCGTCATATCTTTCAGAATTTCTTCAGGGAAGAGGCCGAAAAAGTATTCACGATAATTCAATACCTGGTCGGATTGTATACGGTTTTGAACTAATTTTATCTTTTTATCGAGGCTCTGTATTTTTTCATCGGCATATTTTGCCAATTTTTTATTAACACTGAATATCGAGGTAAAGGCGGATTTTCTTGTTTCCGGCGATAATGAGCGGTCTTTGGTGGTTTGAACAAGTCTTTTTTTCTCTGCGAGCAGGGAATTTACCGGTTCTTTATTGATTAAGCATTCGTTGATAAATCTCTCTGGGTTATGTTTGGCTTTTTGCAGGCTGTGTTTTAGTTCCGCGATTGATTCAGTGTCGCTATTGGTGTGTTCGAATATCGGGAGGGTCATAGTTGCAGTGGATACGCCGAAACGAAGATTTTTGATTTTGTAGTATTCATTCAAAATATGGTCTGTAATATTCTCATATAAAGCACCACCTATGCCGTGAACAAACCAGTCTGCCAGGAACAACCTGGTAAATAAGGTCAAGGTAACAGCTTTAGGTCGTATGCTACAGTTAGATTGCCTTATTGCATTTTTTAGTTTTTTCGGATCATCCAGGTCAGCAGAAGCTATTCCGATTCTGATTTTGCCGGATTTGTCTGTTTTTACATATAGCGGTATTCGTTCGCCATCCGGGGGCAAAAGCCAAAAGGGCAGTTCAACAAGATTTTCCGAATAATCAACGGTCAACAGCCGAATTGTTTCCGAACTACGGAGTTTTTTCTCGTCGATATGCCTGCTAATGGTGTTGTTGTAACTTCGGACAAAGTTCGGGCTGTCCGCGATTATCGAGGTTGCGAAATCGAGGAATGCGTCACTTTCCGAAAGTTGTGAGACCGGCAGGTACATCATATTAAATCCAAGAGCGGAATTTAACGCAGACTGAAAACAGGTTGTGAAGTCGGCGATATTTCGGAAAGGCGGCATTTTTCCTGCTTTGTGTTTTAAGTATTCTGACCAGATGTTACTGCAAAACTGATTCGGGAGCAGATGTGCGATAGAGTTAATTAGTTTTTCTATTTTTTCCTGCGGCGGTGGCGGCCTGAGTTCGAGCGGCAGCAAATTTTGCCCGTGTTCAATCGCGATTTCATCAAAATGCCAGGTGCCACTATTGTCGATTTGCGGGAAGATCATCGCAGTATCGCAGACATCGTGGTCCAACACGAGATGTATGCTGCATCCTCCTATATTTTCCGCAAAACGGGCTGTAATAAGATTTTTTGCCAATATCCCGCAGTGATGCCAGGTAGGCTGGTGTCCGGTGACTATAATATTTTTAATTATGTTTTTGGAGGGAGAAGTTAGGGTAATAGCCTGAGTGTAGTTTTCCGCGATATCGAGAAGCTCTCTGCGTGGTTTTGATAAATCAAGATGCTTCTGCAAAATAAGAGCATTCTCAAGCAACAATGAGTGCCAGCCTGAAAAGTCGGGGCTGACGAAAATCGTGTTTTTTTCTTCAGGTACGGTCAATTGTTGCAGCGTTTTTATCGACATTTTGTCCAAGTTCCTGCTGAATTATACTGATATAATAATCGAACCTGATTTTTGGGTCTTCAAATGTCCCGCTGAAATTTCTTTTGGGGTCGTGATATATCAAAGGGACAGGAATTTCGCGAATCCTCAAGCCTGCCCGGCTTGCACGAATCCATAGCTGGAGGGGAAACCCATAGCCTTTTTCCGTGAGGTTGAGTTTGAAGATTTCGTTGACTCTATGAGCTTTGAAGCCGCAAAAAGAATCTGTGAGTGCGAGAGAGAGACGCTGATTGAGTATGCCGGTGATTTTACTGTTTATGGCGATTCTATCGGGAGGCGGTTGGACAGTGCCTGAGCTTATTTTTCGTAAGTAACGTGAGCCGCTTATAATGTCCGCGTTATTCTTCTCTATTTCGGAATAAAAATGAGGTATATATGACGGTTCGTGCTGGTGGTCGCAATCGATGGTTATAAGCCAGTCGAATTTATGAAGATGAGCAAAGCTAAAGGCGTCGATTAAACTTTGGCCATAACCCGTATTTGTTCTGTGGGATATAATTTTAAGATAAGTGTGCTTCTCAAGTATTTCCGAAGTGCCATCGGTGCTGCCATCATTTATGACCAGTATGTTGTTTGAGTATTTGTGGACGGCGTTAAGCACATAGTTGACATATCTGAACTCATTAAATACCGGTATCGCTATTAAAGTTATAGCCGCCGCGGGATATTCAATCTGAGTATTCGAATTTTGCAGGGAGCAGATTCGGGTCATTTGGTTCAGCATCCTCCATTTTTGCATTTGGTGAGTTCGGGCTGTTGCCATTTGATTCTGCATCCTGCATAGTTTTTTGGCTAATTCCCTTAAGGTCGGTAAAATCCTCATTTTCGAGAATGGTCGGCGTTATGAACAAATATGTTGTTTTGTATCGTTTCTCGACGATGGTGTTTCTGAATGCCAAGCCGATTAGAGGTATGTCCCCCAACAATGGTACTTTGCTGATATTTTTACTTTCGTCTACTGCCTGGATGCCGCCGACAACTATGGTAAAGTTATTAGGCACAGTTGCTTCGCTTTGAATGCTGCTGGTATCTCTCGGCGGGGGGATAGAGGGGTCGGTGGATTTGGCGCCGAAGGAATTGAGGGTTATCTGATATTCCACGCGAAGATAATTTTTCTCGCTAATATGGGGTATAATGGTAAATTGAGTGCCGGCGGTAACAAATCCCGCAAAGGAGGTTGTGGTTGTAGTTTGTCCCTGATTTATTTGCGTTGTCGGCTCTTCGGCTATACTGTTGATAACTCCTGCGGTGTTATCGTTTACCAGAACTTGGGGCGCCGAAGTTATTTTAGCATTCCGGTTTGACTCCAGAGCGTTCAGTATAGCCTGAATGTTGTCCGGTTTAAACACGGCTGCGGTTCCGCCGGGACTGACTATTATGTTGCGGGTGCCGGTGGTGGGGTTTAAATTTGTTGACAGACCAAAAGATGTAAAAGCAAGACCGTTTTCGCCGGCGTGATTAATTTCTACGCCGATATTCTGATTGGCACTGGTGATGATTTCAATAATCATAGCTTTTATAAGCACCTGTTTGCGGCGTTTATCAAGTTCTGTGACGAGTTTTTCGAGTTCGCAATGTTGCCTTGCTGTGGTTTGGACGATTACCGAATTTGCAGACTTGCTTGTTGATACTCTGGCTTCGACTTGAGGGATAAACTCTTCTGTTTCAGCTATGCCGGCAGAAGCTTTTGCATTTGAGCCGGCGCCGGCAGGCGTGTTACTTCTTGCTGCTCCCGACGAGCGTTGTGACTCCGAACGTCCGCCAGTTTCGGAAAACGCGACTTTGTCGGTTCTGTCCTTTTGTTTCTCAGTGTTTTGCACCAATTCTTTAATGGTTGCGGCAACTTCTTCGACATCTGCATTTTCCAGTTTATAAATTCTTATCATACCTTCTTCATACGTCGAGGGAGAGTCGACACTTTCAACGATGCAGGCCATAATTCTATGGACGGAAGGTTGTCCCGTTACAAGTATCGAGTTGGTTTTTTCAACGAGAACGATTCCCTCCTGTCTTTCATTATTCCGCTGAGTTTGACCTCCACCTGCTCTATTGTAGCCGGTTGTTCTGCCGGAGATACCGAGAATTCGCTCCAGTCCCTGGTAGATTTCAGATGCGTCAACATACGTGAAATGATAATTTTTTGTTATCGGTTCTACATAGATGTCAAGCTTTGCAACAAGCTTTTTTAATTTCTCGATGTCTTTTTGGGTGGTTTTAACTATCAACTGGTTGGTTTGTGAGACGGAATAAACCCCCACCTCCGATTGTGGTGTTGATAGCGAAGTTTCTGCTGCTACTTCGGTTTTTGCTGCCGGCTCATTTGAAGCGGTCGGCGACTCTTTTTCTTTTTGTTGTGTCACTCTTTCTTTCTGAGTATTACCGGGAGTTGTCGCAGAATCCTTATTTGAGAACACTTTGGTGAGTGTCTCGGCAAGTACTTCGGCGTCGGCATATTCGACGTCGATGACTTCTATAACAGTTTGCTGTTCGGCCGGGGTGTCGAGTTTTTCTATGATGCCGGTTATGGTTTCAAGGTTTGGTGCGGTCTCCAGCAAGATGATGGCATTATTCTCCTTGTGCACGATGCTTTTACCGAGTTTGGTCAAAAATGTTTTGATAACCGTGTTGACCGATGCGGCATCTGCGTATTTAAGGGAAATAATTTTTTTATTCAGACCGTATAATTGAATATATTCATCGTAAGTTGTTACGGTAATCTGGTTTTTTTCCTTGTGATAGACGAAGCCGGCGGTCATAACCACTTTTTCAAGGAGTTTTTCTGCTGATATATTTTTGGCCCACAGATTGACTTTGGCCTTGCTCACTTCCGAAGTAGGAAAGATGCTCCAGCCGGTGGCGTCACTTATAATCTGGAAGACCATAGAGATGTCATTATTATTGAAAGCCACCTGCGGAATTATAGGATTTGTTTCCTCAAAGTTTTTCACCGGAGCGGCGTTTGCTTCGTTAGAAGGGCTGAATGGGTCAAAAGTGACGGAGTTGGCATCTTTAGCCATAACCAGGGATGATACCAGTAACAGGCATGCCGGAAAGATTACAATACATTTATAGGGTGGTTTTTTTAACATAATTTTAGAGATTTAAGGTTACTTTATGGTCAATAATCGATATTTCGACACTATTTTTATAAACGTTAAGGACGGTGAATAGGTCGTTGATTGAATCGCCGGCTTTGCATTTTTTCAGCCCCGTGCCTTCGATATTGATATATGCCACCGGCTCGCCGCTCATTTCCATAATGCACTGGAGTTTGAGCTGCGACTTTATCCTTTCTATGGTTTTGTCAGCCATCGGTCTGTCGCTAGGTGAAGAGGACGCCTTGAAAAGGTTTGGTCGAAGCACCCTTGTCAGTTCCTGTATATTCGATGAGGCGGGCCGCAGGGTTTTAGAAAGATTATCGGCAGCGATTGTGTTAGCTCCGGCAGGCGAAACAGACAGGCTGGAAATCGGCTGAATCGGAATTGTAAGCTCAAGTACAACTACAAGTATTGAAATTACGACCGCGACAACAAGGAGGCTGTGTGTCAGTCGCCATAACCCATAGCGTTTTATGAGTGTTTGTATCGGGTATTTCCACATTTTTTCAGCCGATGTTTTTCGATTCTGATACAATCTTGCTAATGACAAAAGACACCTGAATGTTGTCGGTGGTTTCCTGTGCTTTCAGGTCGAACTGTTCAATTCTCAGGGGTTTGGAGTATGTTTCGACAGCAACTATGAAATTAAGGATATTTCTCATGTGGCCGGACATTTCGATTTTAATCGCCAGACGTTTATAAGAGTCTTCTTTGGCGACGGGAGAGATGATTAAAGACCGGATTTTTACATCCAGTTTCGAATATAGGTCGTTAAGTTCGCGGGTGAAAAACGATATTTCCTGCTGGTCGTTGCTGCTACCTGATATCAGCGGTTCGATTTGAAGATAAGCATTGTCGATGCGGTCTTTTATCAGGAGGTCGCCTTCCATTTTGGCGAGAGTCAGCAAAAGCTTTTGTTTTCGTTCGATGCGCAGTTGCCGCTCCTTTAACTGTGGGTTTACGACTACGGTGAAGATAAGCACGCCGATTATCACGATGGCTGCGATTATAGCCAATTGTTTCTCGTGAGCGTTTTTTGGGCCGGTAATCATTGGTTCAATAGTTTTGGATAGCGCATTCCGCCTTAAATTCCACAATACTTCCGCCGGGACGGGGAACCTGTTGAGCGTTTACAATCTGGATTTTTCCAAGCAAATCAGCTTTGTTCATAGCATTCGTGTATTCAAATGCATTTGCGAGAAGGTCGCTTTGGCCTTTCATTTCAATATTCGCCGTGTCTTGTTTAGATATAAACCTTAATTCGCTTATTGAGATGGTCTTGGGTGTATACTTGTAAAGTTCGTAAATTATTTGAGCCACCTGACCACGGTTGGACAATTGTTGTTGTATCGCCTTTAGGCGTTGTCGTTTTCTGTCTATGCTTTTGGCTACATTTTCTATCGGTGCAATTTTAGCCTCGATTTTTTGGCAAAGCAGGTCTATTCTCCGGTTCATAGCCGCCAGGGACAACCACAGTAGAATGACCAGTAAGAAAGACAGGCTGGCAGTGAGCATGTGATTAAAAAGCAGGATTTTGAATTTGGATTTTTTTATGTATTTTTGCGGAAGAAGATTGGCGTGCTGAAGCTGCGGATTTGTAACTGATATGAGTAATCCTGCTGCTATTACAGCTTCATAATCGAATTCAGCGGTATTATTCTCAACGGCATTGTTCCGATTGTTAGCGTTTTGGTGCCAAGTGACGTCGGGACAGGGCAAAGTCTCTATTTTATCGCAGCTAATACTGTTATCACCTGACCGGAGCATATTTTCTATCTCTGATACGTATTCCCGTGTGCCGGCAAGCGAAACGACAATTTCTTTTCTTGGAGACGGCTCCAATTCTTCCTGCTGATGTAATATTTCACGAATAATTTTGTGTGAAGAAACCGAGACGTTTGAGTCGGAAAGATTAAGTTCGGTTATTTTTCTAAGGTTGTTATTTACGATTTTCATCACGGTGCAATGGCGCCGGTTTACAAAAACGCCTATTTCTATGCCCGTCCTGTCGGTGTCAGCTGGCTTAAACCAGTTCTGGATGGCCAATGAGTCCAAAATGATTTTTTGAGGCTCTATTTTAACTGCCCTGAATGGTTCGATATACCGGTTTAGTGTATCTAGTTTTATGATACATACTAAAATATTCAATATGTTGTCCTGTTTATTCAAAGGGGTGCATCCGTATACGATTTTTTCCGAAGGCAGCGGTATCAGGGAGGGTAGCTCGAATTCAACCATTTTGGCGGCTTCGTCTATGTCTGATGCCGGCAGGGCGAGAGTTTTTAAGATGCACAGATTTTTCGGCACAGGAACAACCCAGTTTTTTGCCAGCAGGTTTTTGTTTTCGATGGCCTGTTTAAGATGCCCGAGAGATTTAAACCGGATGCAGCAGGACGAATCTTTGTATTTTACGCAAACAATAATGTTGCCATCGGGGGTCTGGCATAGCGATGCCCAGGATGTTTTGATTTTTCCGTTTCTCATCACAGCAGTCTTTCCAGATACAGCAGCGCCGGCTGATTTGCAGCACACTTGGCGGTTGCCATAAGACAGCATTCGAAGGTGTTGTCAACTCTGGCGAAGGAAAATATTCTGAAGTATTCAGAGTTAAAACAGCAGTATTGTTGCAGAAGCTCGGCTTGAAGCTCCGGCAGGTTTTCCAGATTTGCAAGGTCTTTCCCACCTGTCAGGTATTGGTCGTCATCTGTGCCGGGTTGTCCGTCCGGGCCAGCGCAATAGACCAACAAGGCATCGGCAGTCTCCTGTGCGATTCCCGGCAGCGCCGACAGTATTTCTTTGGAGGTTGTGTTTATATTTATTTTGCCGTTTCCATAAATAGTGAAAATATTCAAAAAACCCGGATTGTCAGAGTTGTTGTAACCATTGGAAAAAGGGTCGAATCGGCTGGTTGCTTCCTGCTCGTATACGAGAGAGTTTCTGGTTAGATTTTCTCCGAGATAATTTTCGCGTGTGATTCCTTTTATAAAAAGAAGCTCTTTCAAAATAGTACAGGGGCTGTTTTTTGAAGCATACGGCGGATTCAAACGCTCGTAAAAATTTGTTTCCGCACCATCGGGGTTCGTATCATCGTCTGTGTCCGTCCAATCCAGTATACTCGCGTGTGCTTCTTTGCTGACGCCATTTATTTTTTCCCAGGCAGCAGGGTCGGATTTGTTTATGTTGAAATATCCCTGTTCATCGCGAAGACCGTATGTCAGCAATTTGTTTTTATCAGGCTGAGAATCTTTAAGCTCGCCGAAGAGTTTCTCGTTTTCCGCTGTGCCGGTAAATCGGCACATCGCAGCGGTATTTGAAGGGGTGTGCTCTTTTTGCCGGCTTAGAAGAGCTTTTACTCTTTCTATTCCGCCTAATGCAAAATAGTAGGCACGTGTTCTTTGGGCGTTTTTCTGGGCAAGTTTCAAGTCAATTCGGGTTCTGTAGGCCAAACCTATTGCCAGTATGGTTATGCCGGAGGTTACTATCAATACAAGTATGAGAACACTGCCTGTTCGGTTGTTTTTTTCTTCTATACAGTTGAAAGTCATATATGCTCTTGTGTTTTTTCTTTGTTTCTGTGCGACTTTCATAAGGATAAAGGCATTTTCTTGCTTTTATAGCGGGGCAAACCGGGAAAGTGTTGATGAGATTCGACTGCTAATTTTGCATTTACGAATCAACATTCGGGGTGATTTTTGTGCTTTATGGATGTTGGGAAAAAAATATCTCAAACATTGTCAGCGAGAGAGTAGCTTTAATGAAAATATCTGTAGTTGGGATGGGTTGTGTTGGTTTGGTAACGGCAGGGTGTTTTGCTGAAAGCGGCAATGATGTAATCTGCATTGATAACGACAGGGAAAAAATAGCCGGCCTCAGGAAGAATATTTTTCCAATTTACGAGCGACTGCTTGATGAAATAGTAAAACGCAACCGGGCTGTTGGCAGGTTACGTTTTACGACCGAACTTGCTGAGGGTGTTGAAGAGACCTCTATAATATTTATAGCTGTTGAGACACCCGACTCCGAAGACGGTTCTGCAGATATATCTGCGGTTTTGGGTGTTTGTAGCGGAATCGCTGAGTCAATGAATAGTCATAAAATTGTGGCAATAAAAAGCACTGTGCCGGTGGGGACTTACAAAAAAGTCGGCGAGGTGATGGCCTCAAGAACTAAATATTCATTTGACTATGTCAGCAATCCTGAGTTTCTCAGGACAGGCTCAGCTATTGTTGACTTTATGACTCCTGATTATGTTGTCATTGGGGCTGATAATTTGAAGGCGATGAAAATCGTAGAGCAGCTCTATAGACCGTTTGTTCAGGAAAGAAATCGGATAATATTTATGAACCCCGTCAGTGCGGAAATGACCAAATATGCCGTCAACTCTATGCTTGCTGTGCGGTTGTCATTTATGAATGAGATAAGCGCTCTTTGCGAAAAGGCTGGCGCTGATATCGAACTTGTTCGTGTCGCAATGACCAGTGATGCCCGTATTGGAAAAGCTTTTTTATCTGCTGGTATAGGTTATGGTGGGAGTTGTCTTGTAAAAGATGTTCGAGCGTTGGCGCACATCGGGGATGTGCTGAACTGCCCAATGACAATTGCAAAGTCGGCCCATAATGCGAACCTGTATCAGCAAAACCGCTTTACTCAGCGAATACTAGATTATTTTGCCGATAAAGCAAAAATTACTCTCGCTGTCTGGGGATTAGCCTTCAAGCCGCAAACCAACGATATTCGTGAATCTCCTGCAATTTTCTGTATAAAAAGGTTTCTTGAAGCCGGCATAAAAGTAAGAGCATACGACCCTCAGGCTTCGGGTGCAGCCAAAAAACTTTTGGGTGACAGAATCGAAACGTCACAAAAAAGTTATGAAATTTTAAAAGGGGCCGATGGATTGGTGATTTTTACTGACTGGCAGGAATTTAGAAACCCTGATTTTGAGATTATAGCCAAAAATCTTAACAAAGCTGTTATTTTCGATGGGCGAAATCTTTACGAGCCATCTTACGTAAGAGCGAAGGGAATTGAATATCATTGTATAGGCAGACCGGACATTTGTTAATCAATCGCTGATAAAAGGTGCTTGGCAGGGGACTAAAATGCTGGTTTCAAGGCTGATTTCAGGGACGTTTTTGGTGGCAGGCCATTTCAATAGAATCTTAATAGCTTTAGGCGGAGTACGGTCGGAGCTGTAAGATTGTTTCCATAAATCAGACGGCGTGCCTGAATCGGAAACAGCGCACCAGATTTTGAAGTCTGATAATCCCTTCAGGATAACGTTTGAATTTTCCTGACTTATTATCTTCTCGCCGGCGCAGAACTGCTCCGCTCTCTCCAGCGAATTTTCACCTGTTGCATTGTCTCTGCCGAAGCTGTAGCGAATTTTGGCGATGCGAGATGAAAACAAACTTTCTCCCCAGGATGGCGTTAAGGTATAAAAGGTCAGATTCACAGTTCCATCGGGCAGAGTTGACAGCTCGAACGGGTTGTCTTTTTCCGCTTCTTTTGTTTGCGGGAAATAAAGGCCGGATATTTCCTGCCGTAAGGTCTCGGTAATGAGTCTGGTGTTGTCGTAAATGGGCCGCTGGGCTTCGATATTTGACCACAGAAGATGAGCCTGTCGATATGCGGCATTTATTCCCAGGACAAGAACCGAGGTAATCAGCATAACAAGCAGAATTTCCACGAGGGTAAAGCCTCTACGGAAAGACGGGTTATCGGCATTTAAGTTTTGCATTAAAATTTATTGTCCTTCGAAAGCCGGCTCTATATACATCAGCGAGAACAATTCGTATTGCTGAGGGCGTTGCTGTTCCTGCCAGTTTACCTGAACACAAATCGCTGCAAGATTTTCGACGGCAGTTGGAACGATATTTACCTGCCAGCGATACGTATCTGTCTGTCCCTGCGTATTTTCAAATGACTTGTTTTTATTTAATGCGGCTTGGGTGAGCAAATTTTCAGCGAGCAGCACCGATTTTGTCAGCATCCTTGAATGATAAGCGGCCATTGAACAGGATCGCATTGTACCGAATACCGCAATAAGTGAAATGCTTAATATGGCAAGGGCAACGACGACCTCTACCATAGTGAAACCATTCTTAATGTCAATCCTGCCTGAATCGGTGGTATTTTCAGATTGCTGATTCTTCAATTTCCACCTGCCTGCCGTTTATTTTGATGGTTTCTGTCGAGTCTCCAGCCGACAGGGAGAAGCTTGCATCAGGCCATTGTTTCGAAGGGTCAAAAATTATGTAATGTTTGTTGTTTTCGGTATCGAAGCCCGTAACATCCGTAAGGAGGACATTTTTGCTGAAGTAACGGGCGTCAGACAGGAAAGTATCAATGGGCTGGTAATTTTTACTTTCCACATCCGGTGACATTTCAAGCCAGTAGCTGTTATCTTGAGGATTGATTACTATTTTTGTCGTTTTTTTTGTTTGCATTGCCGAATCGAGTGCGTATTTTATAAGCTCTGTCATATTAAGACAGTCCTCTTTTAATTGCAGGCTGTCGTTGCTTCTTCTGGCATATGGTACTATTACCATCATCATCGATGAGATAATTGCCAGAACGACAATCAATTCAAACAGAGTGAAGCCGATTTGTATAAATGCTCTATTTTCCATTTGGCGTAAGGTTATCATGATTTGTAATATCATCGTTATTACCCATGGTGCCGTCTGGACCAGGTGAAATTATGTCATACAGGAATTCGGATGAGGTTAACTGGCTTGGGTAGTTATACTGGTATTGATTACCCCAGGGGTCGAGAGGTATGGAGTTGCTTTTTATATATGGGCCGTGCCAGTTTGTTATCTGGGGATTTTGAATCAATACCGGCAGTCCCTCTTCGGTGGTTGGGTAACGGCCTGTATCTTGTTCAAACAGGTCCAGAGCGATGCCAAATGTCCCTACAATAGTTTGTCTGGCTGCGGCTATCCTGGCTTCCTGTGAACGACCGAAGAAACGCGGAACTATTACCGCCGCTAAAACACTGATTATTGTGATGACCAAAAGTAACTCTATGAGCGTAAATGCAGTTTTTGTATTTTGTGTTCTGAATTTGTTCATCGTTAATTTGCTCCTTTCAGCCTACCATTGTGCTGGTCTGGAAAATGGGTAGTAATATGGCCATAACTACAAACCCTATAATAGCTCCCAGTACCACAATCATTAACGGTCCCAGCAGACTTGTCATAGAATTTATCGCCGCCTCGCATTCCTGGTCATACATATTTGTTACTTCGAGAAGCATTTCAGGTAATGTCCCCGTTTCTTCTCCAACGGCTATTATGTTAGCGGCTATTTCACTAAAATAACGTTGTTGGGCGATTACCTTCGCCAGCGAAGAGCCTTTAAGGACAGCTTCTTCGATGTTGGTTATTTCTTTGGTAAAGGCGATATTTGTTGTAGTTCCTTTTGTGATGTTTATAGCGTGTATTATTTTCACGCCGCCATTGAGAAGTGAGCCGAGCGTTCTTGTAAAACGGGCCAGCTGTAGCTTTTGATTCAAGTAACCAATCACCGGCAGTTTTAGCAAAAGGCTGTCAAGATATAACTTTATGCGTTCGTCTCTCAATGCGGCTAAGATAAGGCAAACAGTCCCGATTATCCCAAATATCAGCACCCACCAGAATTTTTCCAGAAAGGTTGTTGCGGCAACAAGAATCTTTGTGGGCAGCGGCAATGTTTGTTTTACATTTACAAATAATTCGATAAATTTTGGAATTACAAAAGTCGTTAATATACCAACGACAGCGGCACTTACTGCAAGTAAAAATATCGGGTATACCAGAGCCGTTTTTACCCGGCTGTTCACAGCCACTTGTGCCTTGAGCTGGTTACTAAGCGTGGATAGTGTTTCGGGCAAACTGCCGGATTCTTCAGCGGCACCAACAATGGCCGTATAAACCCTGGGGAAGATTTTCGGATGCTTCTCCATCGCCTCTGACAGGGAACTGGATTGCTCGATATCATTTTGTAACTGTTTAATTACGAGGGTAAGATATTTGTTCTCCGTTTGTTTGGATAGAGCGTTCAGAGCTGTGGTTAATCGCACTCCGGCACTGAGCAGGGTTGCTAATTGATGCGTAAAGACAGCCTTTTCTTTGGTGCTGACGTGATAACCAAGGCCTCTGCTTTGACGCAAAATTATAAGAAGCTTGTTTTCTTGTTCTACGTACAGCAGATAATATCCTTTTTGTTTCAAGGCGGATATAGCAGTTGAGCGGCTGTCGGCGCGCAAGTTGCCTGAAATCAGGTTTCCCTCGTCACTTTTTACTTTGAAAACGTAATTGAGCATAGGGCGATTCCTGCAAATCAGCGTTCCGAGAGAGCAAAATGTTGGTGTACATAGGCGGAGTTCATTAAACCCTGAATTAAAATGCGTTATTTATTCAAAAGGCGACTAAATAGTATGCCGATTTCAAACAGCAAATAAAGCGGTATGGCAAGAGATACCTGAGAAATTACATCAGGCCCTGGTGTCAGAACAGCTGCTAATATAAATACGATAAGCAAGACGTACCTTCGTGATTTCGCAAAAGTTTCAAGTGAAACGATTCCGGTTTTGTTTAAAAAGAAAATTACGATTGGGAACTGAAAAGAGAGGCCGAAAACCAGAGTCATATTTGTTATAAAGGATATATATTTCTCAAAAGTAAATGCCGAGTCAATACCAAGCAAAGTTTTGTTAAAGCGTATAAAAAATCGCAGTGTGAGAGGTGCGATGAACATAAAAAAAAAGGCTGCTCCGGAGATGAATAAAATTACCGATGCGGGGGCTATAAAATGAACAAGCCGTTTTTCCTTGGGGTACAAACCTGCTGCTATGAAACGCCATAAGTGATAAAATATCCAGGGCGATGATAATGCGATACCGGCAAGAGAGGTTATTTTTAAATAGGTAATGAAACCATCGGATGGAGCAAGTGATTGTAACCGCGGCTCAAGGCCCTCGGAAATCATTATCGACGCATACATTTCTCTGACATAGTAGATTAATTTGGAGCCATAAAGTAGACAAATAACGATGCTGATTACCACACCGAGAATTATATAGATTAGTCTTTTTCGAAAGTCCTCTATGTGGTCGCCGACAGTCATAAAGACGCCGTGTTTTTGCCCCTCATTATAGATAGTTTCGGCTTCAACAGATTTTTCTGCGTTTAGTAACTGTGTCATTTACATTACGGGATAAATCTAAAATCAATGTTAAAAAATATGTTCCCTGAAAGGGGACAAAAATGTTCTGTTATTTGTACTAAAAAATATTTGTTGGGAAGTTAAAGTTGTGACCGGCAAATTAACCTGTTGTGGTGTTGTCGGATTTTGGGTTGTTGAGCACGGTATTTTTAACCTCATTTTCGATGGTTTCCTTCGTATCTTTAACTTCCTGCAGGCCTTTTTTGAATTCTACAAGGCTTTTGCCCATGCTGCGTCCAATTTCCGGCAGTCGCTTGCCGAATATCAGAATTGCAACAATCAAAATAACCAGGATTTCGAAAGGCCCTGGTGCTGATATAATCATAAGATAATTAAGTGCATGGTTCATTTGCATAACTCCTTGTTAATATTTATTGGGTTATAAATACATTTACCTTGCAACTTCATCTGTTAGGAAATATTACAGTTCAATGTTTTATTGGCTGCCTCGCACATTAATAACTCAATCTGGTGTACGGTAGGACAACCCTCCTGGAATACGGTATTGCGATATTGTTCGATGGTATTGCGCCTGAGAGAAGCCAATATATCATTTTCTATAGTTTTGGCTGATGGCGCATATCCGGCTTCAGCGCATTTTACTAAAGCAAGACACCAGCCTTGCAATCCGTGAATAATTTCCAGCATCGTGGATGGTTGCAGGTCTTTGGAGCGTCCGGTGAACTTAACCAGGGTTCGCCACGTAGCAGCTACCAGGAGAGTTTCTTCTCCTTTTTCCGTAAGCTCGTAGGGGTCATATACTGTGGGCGGATTCGGCAGTTTGTATTGCTCATTCCATAAACCCATTTTAATTGCTTCCTGTGCCAGCCAGGATTGAGCTTCCATCTCGAAATGTGTTAATCGACAGACGTTCCTCGCTGGGACACAAAACTCAAAAGTGCTGCGTTTATTCAAAAACACACATCTTGAACAGTGCAAGGATTCACATTGGCCGCAGGGTACCGAATATTCTCTGGTAAGCAGTTGCCTGTTGGGTATTTTCAAGTTTTCCATAATATGGCCATAGGACAATTGCTTGTGATGAATGCAGGCAGGACAAAGATATAATTCGCCGGCAGGTCCCACAGCTATGCTTTTGACGCCGGCGCCACACTCATTGACAGCGTCTAACTGAAATCGGTCTGTAAGGCAATCAATTCGATAACGAGACCATAATTCCTTTTTACTCAAAAGCCACAGGCCGATTTTTAATAACTCATCTTTATAGGCCACAATATCTTCATCGTTGTAAGACAATAAATCAGGATGCCTTATAGAAATATTGGAGAAATGGTCTAATAAAGCCGAAACGATTTCCGACAATTGTGATATATGGTCGCGCCGAAGCCGTAATATAGCCTGAGATGCAGCCGGGCGTTGTGACGTCAAATCCATCTGGTTTGAGTCGAATACTAATGTTGTTCTGGCACTATCGGTGATAACACCTTTATGCTCAGCGGGCATAATTATCTGTGCCTGCATAGTATCGCAAAGTTTCAAATACTCTTTCGGAATTCCGCTGCTATTGCATAAGACTGTGCATTTCCAGGAATTTTCTGCGACACGTTCGGCAATCTTAGCGAACAATTCCAAAGACATAAGATTTTTTCCGTGTTCTAACGAGGTGCTATTTTCATTACAGCATTGGACAGCATCTTCCGACAGTAAAACCCAAATAGACTTAATCTTATCCATTATGTTCTCCGTACAACGTATTTATTAAACTATACCGGACACACTACTGGAACGTTCATAGACTCAGCAGAGTCGGGTTTGACACCGTGGAGTTTTTCGAGTTGCTGCCAGTAATATTGATTGGCTCGCCAGCGGGCCTTATGCATCTCACAAATAAATATAGCTCGTTGGAACAATGTATCACTATCCGCTGAATCGTAATTGAAAGCGCTGCACCAGGCGCAATTTTCCCTCATTTCACACTCCAGGCATTCCCTTTTGCTTTGCAGGGACTTGCGTAAACAGTAAAAGGAACGCAGCACGTCTTTATTATAACCATCATATATATTGCCTATGGGCCGTCCGGGGCGATTGGCCAGGCAGAAATCCTGGAACCTCAGACACGGGTACATATTTCCCTGGGCATCTACCGAAACCATCTTGCCGGTGCCGCACCAGTTTCTGTCATCTTCTTCTTTCGGCGGCAGCAGGGGGGTGGGAACCCAAAACAGATTGCACTTGTGTGTCGCCCAGTACCCTTTTTCCAGGGCGATATTGGCAAGTTTCTTAAGCTCCAATTCGTACTGCTCGGCGTCCCCGGGATGCCATGGATTTTCAAAAACGGCGTTGGCGGCTACGTCCATAATCCCCATATCCCAGACGTGCACAATGCTTTCAGCCACATAAGGCAGGTCATCGTGACTGAATGTAATTTTGGTCCCGGCGCCAAGAAATTGGCGGGCCCACAATTTGGCGTTTTTTGCCACAATATCGTAAGAGCCTCGGCCGTCAGGAAAAACGCGGGCGCTGTCGTGTTTGGTCTTGGTACCGTCTATCGTCATTGCAACATAAGTGTGACCTCTGTTCTCCCAAATCAATCGCTGGAATTTTTCAGTGTCGTATAATACTCCATTTGTTGAAAGCATAATTCTGTAGGCCGACCGCCAGGGATGTCCGGTGCTGCGTCGCAGTTTTGCTTTAAAATATTCGATAACATCTCTGACAAGGTCTACTTCAAGGGAGCATTCGCCGCCGGTGAATTCCAAAACGATACCTTCGTTGGGTTCGGCTATGTCCAGGAAAAAGTCAATCGCTTTATATGCAACTTCCCGCGGCATTGTATGGAGTGCGTTCTTTCCCACTTCGTAGCAGTATTTGCACCTTAGATTACACTGTTCTGTAACTACAAGAGTGCAGTATTGGGCCCTGCCTTCCATATATTGTCCCAAACCTCTGCCGAGTTGGTAAGTTTTAGGCATATTAACGGTCCTTTCAATAACACATTAGAGATTAAAGATTTCTTTGAATACGTCTAATGTAAACTATGTTTTCCTCAGTATCTGCGTAGTATACCCATCTGCTGTCTTTCAAGGGCGGCCAGTTGTATTTTTTTGCCATTTCAGAAAACCAGTCGCGTACATCCTTGTTGGCTGCTCCAAACTGCTCTACCATCTGATTCAGATTTTCCGAAGAGAAATCGCCCTCAAGGTGAAGACGCAAATGAGACCTGACGTCATCTTCTAAAGCGGTTGTTTTCTCAATCAGACGGCTTATAATGGCGGAATCAATTTCACCAAGCGTCATAATAGCGCCTTCAGAGGGTTCAACATCCTTATTATCCACATTAAAAAGTTGTTTTTTGGGAACGGCTTTGCCGAGTGCAAAATCGATTTCCCACATCCACCCTTCCATAGAAGGCCAATCGTTTTTTTGTCCCTGGTTATAGAACCAGTCAGATACTTTCTGAGCAGCGTTTTTTAGCTCGCGGCGAATGAATAGTTCCTCTTTCTCGCAGGGGAAACCGGCATTACGGTCGGCAATAACACTTGCCAGCAGAGTTCCCCAGCCTAAACGCCGATGATGCAGGGTCAATATATTTGCAAGGTCGCTTTCAGATATGTGTTGTGCTGCCATTTTCATAACTTTTTCCTTTGTATCTCATGTTTTGTTGGTTTAGTGTTAATATTCATAACGGTCAAAGAGCAGTTAAATTAAGAACCGGTATTAGCTGTTGAAGTAAGGGTTTGTAACTGTTGTAACAGCGTTAAGATTTCGTAAACCCTTTTACGGAATATGCCCATTCGCGAATCTGCGGGTATTTCTTCAGAGTCTGACCATCGGCCTATTATGGAATCGTAATTTGCCTGTAAAGATTTATCTGCAACCGATTCTGCAATCAGTTTAAGGTCGTGTAGCGCTTTGGCAAAAGAGCCGAAAGTTATGTCATTGACCTGCTGCTTGGCCTCAAGGTTTGCCCCGCCTTCGGTATGAGACTTATTTGTAACGTCTCTGGTCATCAGTGTTCGCAGACAGTCGAACAAATACCCGGACTGTGCGACTCGTGGCATTAGTTCCTCTGCTGCCTGAATCTCTGCCTTGCATATTTTACATATTTGTTCTTTGTTGGTAAGCTGGCTTGATTCAAGAAATGGACATCCTGTGCATTGTTCCGAACCGCAGATGCCACAGTGCTGCCCGTTACGGTTAATGATGGCAGAATTTTTTGCCGCACTGTGAATAGAACCCATAGAACGTTCCGGGCCGGCATAATAAAATGCCGGACAGGGGTAAATCCCCGCGTCTGGGCCTATAACCACGAAACCTGTACCTGCGGGACACCGAGTTAGTCTGGTTGTTTCTCGGCTTAATACGTTCAGATTAGAAAGTCTGAACATGCCTTCTATCCCGCTCGCCTGCTTCATAAGGCCTATATCAGCAACTCTCGCAAGTTGTTCTCTATAATTTTCTATGTCATGGTTATCTAAAAGGTGAATGTCACGCAACCGCAAAGTGACGGCGCTTATGCTATCCTGAACCAATAAAAGCTTTTCAGCTATTTTGCCTATTTCTGCCCGTTCGATATGCAGAATAATAGGCCTTCCCATAATGTTATTGGCATTAGCTGTGATATGGTCTAAACTGAGAGCAATTGCTGTCTGGCCCTGCGAAAATGGTATGCCTATTTTTTCCTGTTCATCCAGCGGCAGTAGGGGTGTAATTACCTGGTCAGCCATATCTTTTAGAACTGAAGCGACAGATGAATCGAGGGGTTCACCAGTTCCTGCTAGGAAAAAAAGTTTCGGCATGTACGGCTCAGCATTTGCTGCCCAGAGTAATATATCCCGCAGGTCCTGCGGTGCAAGTTTAACCTCGCTTTTTCTGTTATTTCCGAAAGTGTAGCACGGCAAACAACAATTGCTGTTCAGCATTACTAAAACCGATGTATTGGAATTAATGTTTGAAAGCGACACGAATTTGACCTCCTAACTAATTTTTTGTCAAATATTCTGTGCGAAAAACAATTTCTAAAATAAAGCTTTTTATTCTTCTATTCTGTTGATTGTTTTTTTAATATTTTTTTAAGACATCATTCTATGATGATGCGAAATCATAAAATGTGGATTTATGCCGGATTTGCAACATATCCGGCATAAATCCATTTAGACCGAATTTTATTTGCTTGCGCCCATACAAGTGGCAGAGCAGCCGCCGGCACAGGTATTCAGACATGTGCCTTGGCAGGAGCCTGTGCATCCGGTACAGGTAATTGAGCACCCGCTACTGCATGTTAAACGGCAACCAGAACAGCCTCCACAGGAGGCAACTGTTTTTTGTTGCGAAATGCCGCACAATCCTAAGCCAAGATAAGCAAGTGCGGCGCCAGCAGTTATTGAGCCGGCCTTCTTGAACGCATCACGGCGGGACAGCACTATGTTGGCTGCATCGGTCAAGTTTTTTGAAACATCGTTTTCGTTTGACATTTTTGATTCTCCTTTCTTTTTTGAAGTTTTTGTCAATAGATTTTAGTAAGTCTCTTTTATACTTTTAGTCGGTAAGCTCTTGTCAATTTTTCGCGACTGGAGGAATAAATTGCTCAGGCGAGATATTTGTATTGAGCTCAAGATTGGTAAGTTCTACGGTTTGTTCCCAGCCTATCGCCTTGTCACTGGTTCCCTTTATACACGTCATAACGAATTTTCGGGGAAACTTTGCGCTTTCTCCGCTTTTCTGTATATAGTCTTCGTAGCGAAAGCTTTTGACCATATTGTCTGCGGAGCTTGTTACATTGAGTTGCCTAAGCTCGCCTTTTTTCGCACTAAACCAGTACTGCGCTGTGGGCATTTCAGGGGATGGCAGGAACAAATATTGAGACTCACCACCGAATTTACTGTCTGCTTCTTCCTGTGTGGTCCGACGTATAGGAAGACCTCTGTCTTTGAAAAAATATTCTCTGGGCATTCCGGTACCATCCCATGCTCCCTCTGAATAAGTTTCTGACATAAAATGCACAGGGAAGAAGAGCAATTCCAAATCAAACGATGCGTTTACTTGGTCTTTTTTATCAATCTTAACAGCGGCGCTATCCCCGTCTTTCCATCGCCAGCTATCACGGCCAAACGCATTATCTTTTACAAGGGTCCATTTCCCTTTATCGTTGGACAGACGGATATGGATACTTGCTAAACTTTCATTTTTAGGCTCCCTATCCAAAGGTGCTATCGTAAACTCGAATGTACCGGTCTTAGTGTAGGAAGCAGGTGCATCCACAAATTTGCCGTCTTTTAAAATTCGCAGGCTAGTTTTGTATTTTGCTGAACCACTTTTGACCGACAGCCAGCCGGTATGTTGAGAATCAAAAACGGAAATAGCTTTGGCTTGCTCTTCGGCTGACAGCAGTGAACGGGAAGGAAGAGGAAGAGCAAGAGAATTTAGGTAAGTGCCGTTTTTAGGGCCGTTGTCTGAAGCATTTTTTCCTGTCGTGGACATCTCCTGCGGTTTCAGCGCATCCGATGGTGCTACTGAAGTTACCTTGCAAGAAAGTCTTTCGGAATTTGCTTCGGCAACCAAACTGCTCGGCGTATTTGAGTCACCTGTGACATTTCCTTTAGTGTTCGAAGATAAAAGAGATTCATGTCCGGGGGATTTAGCAGGTTTTGGTTTCTGCAAAAAAAGTGTTCCGGCAACAATAATAAGAGTAATCACAAATAATATTCTGTTCCTATTCACAATATCCATTTGTTACAATCTCCTTCTCACATTGACGAATTACACCTATTTTTTCAGCCATTTGGTCGAAATTGAGGTTATATTCCGGCAAGCATAAGTTATTTGATGCTGTCATCAGTTCGACAGCTACGTGAATGTTCTCGATGCTTGCAGAGATTTCTTCTTCGAGCAGAGACAATAAATGGGCCTTCTCTTGTGCTTTACAGCCAAAACGGTCATTTTTAACGCATAGCCAGATAAGGGTTCTGGTGTTGGCCAAATATATGCTGGCGTTGAGAGAATACAAAATGGTGTCAGTATCTAATTCTTTTGATGATTTATTCGCTTCCTTAAGATAATCCAGCCATTTGTCAAATGTACGCAGAACCTCCAGCTTATGGTCTATTCCCGGCAAATCTTTACCGGCGTATCCAGACAGATGAATTAATAGCCACTGTTTATCAAATCCATATCGGCGGGCCGCTTTGATAAGTGAATCTTCGCTGACTATGCGAATTTGAGAGGATAAATTTTCCGGATGAATTAGCTTCCAAATATTGCCTGATTGAATCAGTAACTCAGGATAATTAACGTTGAGTTTTTCTCTTCTCAGGGCGTCTCTGAGCAGGAATGTTGATGGAAAATATTGCCTGAACCAGTCTTCTTTTTTTCGAATCCAATCCTCGTAGTTGATGCTGTCCAGACTGATTGTACCGTAGCTCATCGTTAAATCAAAACCGCCGGCATTATGCCCGTATGTAACCGGATTGATTTTGGTTAATGCGTTTTTAATCTCCTCGCCCATAGCCCATGCTGTAAGCTCATTACTGTTGCACTCCTTTGGTTTTATCGGAGCACACCTGCCGACTATTCTTGAAATTTGGCCGGAGGTGATTATTTGAAACCCGCTTTCCGATTCAAATTGAACTGTTCCTTCAGTTACAACTAATGTCATACTGTCATCTATAGTTTTTACGTCGAAAGTAGTGCCGGTGATTATCGCTCTGCCATAAGCAGTGCTTACGACAAAGGGACAGCCGCCTGATTCGACATTTGCGAAAATCTCACCGGAATTCAGCCTTACAATACACCCTGTGGCCTTATTTTTATGCAGCGGTTCGACTGAAAGAGACGTGTTTTTGTTCATTACTATATGATGTTTGTTGTTGATGATTAGGGTTTTTAGCTCACTGCCGGCTGTTCTGATTTCTGCACCTGCCGACAAAATTTTGTGGTTCTCCGATGCCAGTTCTATTTTTATGGAAAGTGCCGGATTTACCCCTGCTTTTTGTACGATTTGCGCTTCGTGCCTTACCGGATTGTAATATGCCAGCCGGACGAATAGGCCGATTGCTATACAGGCTGCGGCAGCAAATCCGGCCCGGATTATTCTGCGAAAGACAACTTGTTTTTTATGAGTTTCCGCCTCTATTGATTCAATCGCTTCGGCGAATTCAGTTCTGTGTCTTCTGATAAACTCTATTATGTTTTTGCTGGTTTTATAAGCCTCGGTGCAGCCTTGGCAGGAGGCCAGATGATTTTCCAGCGCATAATACTGTTGCGGGTCGTCATTTAAGTCGCCCAGGATATAGGGTATAGATAAAACTTTTGCTTCTTTGCAATTCATAAAATAGCCTGCCTTAATATAAAAACTTCAGATAAGGGGCTGGGCCTCTATATATAACTGCTGAAAAATTATGAAATTTTAAGAAAAACGGGTTTTAATTTTTCTCATTGTTTTGCGGTAAGCTGTTTTTTTGTCAGGACTTAGAAATAAAAATTTTTTTTGCTTCATACACCAAGTGTTTTTTATTTTATTTCGAGAAAATTTTTGAGTTTTCCAATTCCGTAATAAAGACGCTGGTAAAACGCATAAACCGAACAGCCTGCTTTTTGGGCAGCGTTTTTGGGGATTATTCCTTCGATAAATCTTAGTTTGATGGCCTCCAGGGTTTTGTTGGGCAATTTTGCTATTGCTTCCATTAGCATCTTCTTTAGCTGTTGAGGACTGTGTTCTGGGATATCCCCGCAGTCTCTGTGCGAATGAACGTTAAGATTTTGTAAAAAGCCATCAAGTGAACCTGCGCTAAAAATTTTAAGTCGGCTTCTTTTTTCGCGGCGGTATCGTGCAGCCAGATTCCTGGCTATCCCTATAAGATATGCTCTGGTATCCTGATTATTATCATATCGCCGATTGGCTTTGCAAAGCTCGACAAATACATTTTGCGTTAAATCTTCTGCGTCTTCCTCGGAATTAATTCTTTCAGCGATATAATATTTTATTTGTGCGTAATACTCGTTGTGAAGAACTGTCAAGCCCCCGTTGTTGTCAACGGGTTTATTCAACAGGATATTTTTGCCTTTTCCCATCTAATTTAAAGACAAAGTTATTTGAATATGCCTTTAGAATCATTCGTCAGCATACTCCTTTCGTAACTCTCAAAATTTCTTCGTAAGTCGTTATTCCCTGTCTTGCCTTGTCCAATCCGCTGAAAAACAGGGATGTCATCCCCTCAGAACGGGCCTGTGCGTCGATTTCACCCGAATGCCTTCTGGTTATAGTCATTTCACGGATTTTTTCGGAAAGAAGAAATAGTTCGGTAATCACTGTTCGTCCGTGGTAGCCTGTGAAGCGGCATTTTGAGCAGCCGCGGCCATGATGTAACTTGTCAAGCTTGTCAAAACTTGTCAGTGACTTTATGGCTGTTGCTACCTCCGGTTCCGGCTCACAAGGCTCTTTGCAATTTGAGCATATAACGCGTACCAGCCTTTGGGCGAGTATCGCATCAATAGAAGAAGCTACAAGGTAGGGTTCGATTCCCATATCCAGCAGGCGTGTTATGGCACTGGCGGCGTCATTGGTGTGTAGTGTGCTGAAAACTAAATGGCCGGTGAGAGCGGTCCTTATTGCGGTCTCTGCCGTTTCAAGGTCACGTATTTCACCTACGAGCATAATATCGGGGTCGTGTCTTAACATAGAGCGCAGAGCCCTCGCAAAGGTGAATCCGATTTCAGGATGAACCTGCATCTGGACGATGCCGTGCATATCGTATTCTATAGGGTCTTCGATGGTGATTATCTTTCTGCTGGTGTCCTTAAGCATATTCATACAGGCATACAGCGTGGTTGTTTTGCCGCTTCCGGTCGGACCGGTTACCAGAATAATTCCGTGCGGTTTGTGAATGAGTTTGCTTAGCTTGTTTACATCACTTTCGGCTATTCCGAGAGAAAATAAATCCGATATCAGCCTGCTCTGGGGCAAAATGCGAATGTTAATTGCCTCGCCGTATCTTGTGGGAAGGATTGAGACCCTCAGGTCGAACTTATGTCCCCCTAAGTTTACTTGTGTTCGCCCATCCTGAGGCAGCCGTTTTTCCGCTATGTCCAGACCGGACATTATTTTTATTCGACTTATAATCCCCTCCCGGAAAAACTTGACCGTCTTGGGAATACCGGTGTCGTGTAGCATTCCGTCAATTCTGTATCTTGCTCTCAGGTCATCTTCGTATGGCTCAATGTGAATATCTGTTGCTTCAACGCCGATAGCATCTGCAATTAACTGATTAACTAATTTTATTACGGAAGCATCTCGTGCCTTGTTTTCATCCATCAAATCTTCTTTATGAGAAGGTCCTTCGGATATTTTTTTGCCTACGGTCATTTGTTCAACGGTAGCAGCCCCAACACCATAGGATTTACGAATCGTTTTCTTTATTGCTTCGGATGTTGCGAGTACAAATTCGACGTTGTATAAATTATCCAAAACCAGCTCGATTTCGCCTTTCATATCAGAATTGAACGGGTTGCACGTTGCGACATAAAGGGTGTTACTTGTTACTTTGAGGGGGATTATGTTATAGTGAGATGCCACATTTGCAGAGACGACCTTTAATGCGTCATCCTCGATATCAACGATAGCACCATTTATAAATTCAAGACCTGTTTTTTCGGCTGTCGCTGTTAAAAATTCAACTTCGTCTGCCAGCCCGAGTTTTAATATGCTTTCATATAGAGGTATTCTTTGCTTGGCAGCTTCGGCACGAGCTAATTCAATTTGCTCCTCCGTGAGACCTGCTATACCAGGTTCAATTCTGAAGGTTGGATAGGCAATATCACCGGCTTTCATTTTTTATCTTTTTTCGATAGTGTTGATTAATGCAAGGTTTCTTTTAATAGTTGGCGTAATAGGTGGCAGGTGCGTTGATTTAAAAAAGTATTGTTTAGCAAAACCCACCGTTAACAATGTATGAATTTCCGGTGATAAGAATGTTTCTATTAAAAAAAATGTTTTTTTATGGACAACATTTTCAACTTATGAGCTGCTGATGTAAGTAATTCAGGGACCCTTTGCATATTATAAGCAGAAATTTGCTGTTGAGTGAATTTAATGGCGACCCCGAGATTGCTGGGCAGGAAGAAAAGATGTTGGTTTTAACCAGAAAGATAAACGAATCAGTAATTATAGGTGATAACATCGAAATTGTTATTGTCGATGTTTACAGAAATAGGGTGCGTATCGGCATAAATGCGCCTGCTGAAATAGCCATCCACCGCAAAGAAATTTACCGGATGGTAAGAAAAGTGCAAAATGGGAATTCAGGTAAAATTGGTGAACATCGGTAAAATGGTTGGTCCGGTAATAAAAAACTAAAAATCGCGTATTTTTTTTGTTTGTTTACGTAAAGAAGATTATATAATAATTGCTGGGTGGCAAAGCAAACCGCATAAAGCACAATAGCAGTTAGCTCGTATCCACAAAGGTCAAAAACCTGCGCAACTAAAGATTTTAATCAGTGAATAAAATGTCCGTTTGCATAATTCTGGTGGGACAGGTTTACAACGGTTTTTTACTTGGTGGGTTTATTTCTACAGGTTTGTGGGGCATGTAGAAAAAACATTTAATCAACTTTTACTATTAAAACGTTTCGGCACCTTGTATAGACAGGACGTCTTTTTCGCTGCAATTGTTTGTCCCGAGATAACCAGCAGGGGTTTCCAATGGTTTTGGCAGGGAAGTCATTCACAAACTGTGTGACTGGACGTTTTGCTTCATTTGTAAAGCCGGTATGGAAAGTAACGCTGAAAATATGGACGGTGTGCTTAAAAACAGCGTATGCAGGGAAACTGCCTTATACGTTGACGGCAGTTCCCGAAAAAGAGCTTGTGCTTGCCGAAGTATCAAGCTATTGGGGTTTGAATTGCACAGAGTTACAACAATACCAGCAGCAATAGAACTGGTGAAGAAGCATTTCTATCGGCTTATTCTGGTTGATGTTGAGGTTATGGATAAAAGTGTGTTCGAACTTTGTTATATTATCCGTGCTGGCAGTTCCCATACAGTTCTGGTTGCCTTATTGGCCGATGCCGGAATAAATATTGAAACAAAATTGTTCGATGCCGGCATAAATGATGTAATAATCGGTGAGCGTATATGTCACCCAATATTAGCAAGACGTATAAAAGTACATCTTCGCAGCAGCAATTCGACTCGGCCGCGAAACGAAATTGTAATTCTGAAAGGAGTCGTGGTAGATTTTGAGAGGAGAGAAGTCCGGCGTAGCGGTCAAATATATCCATTACGAGGCCTCCTGTTCGATTTGTTGAAATACTTTCTGGACAACGCCAACCGTGTTATATCAAGAGGGGAGTTACTGCGGTCTCCTATCTGGGTGGATTCGGTTTGTTCAATACCTGAAGAAGGTGGCAAAACATTTGATGTCAATGTAGGCAAATTAAGAAAAATTGTAGAATCCAATCCCGCTAAACCCCAAATTATAACCTCTGTGCGCGGTATAGGATGGAAATTAACAACTGATAATCTATCACTACTGTCCCATTAACTTTTGAGTAAATTGTTGTAAGATGAACAAATATAATAAGTTGTGAGAAAAAATGATTGGTATCGATTTCAACTTGTCCTTAAATGTTGGCCAATATGCTTTCATCAATCCATTGAAAGGGTTGGCCAATGCATTCCGGACATACGGTTTTCTCACAACTAATGGACTTTCTTCCAAAGAAACATTTCGACAGATGCGTTCGCAGATACGCAGGCAATCATCGAGCAAAAACTTTTTCCTGTTTCGATCAATATCTGTGCATGGCTTTTGCCCAGATAACATATCGTCAGAGCCTTCGGGACATCGAAACCTGTCTGCGAGCAATGCAGCCAAAACTTTACCATTGCGGCATATGCGGGAATGTTTCACGCAATACCTTGGCAAATGCAAACGAACATCGAAATTGGAAAATATACGCAGATTTTGCTCAGGTGTTGATAAACAAAGCTCGAACACTTTATGCCAACGAGGACTTCGGCATTCAACTGAACCGAGAGGTCTATGCTCTGGATTCAACGACCATCGATTTATGTCTTTCACTATTTCCATGGGCAAAATTTCGCAAACACAAAGCCGCAGTAAAGATACACACGCTGATGGACTTAAAAGGCTCTATACCCGCTTTTATCCGTATTACAGATGGGAAAGTTCACGATGTAAATATCCTCGACGAACTGATTTTAGAGCCGGGCGCAATCTATATAATGGACCGTGCCTATCTCGATTTTGCTCGTCTTTATACTTTCACTCAAAACCTTTCAACTTTCATCACAAGAGCCAAAAGCAATTTCGATTACAACTGCACCTGTTACCGCCGGGTCGACAAGACAACGGGCCTTCGATGCGACCAGACGATTCGGCTCAACGGCTTTTACGCTTCGCAGGATTATCCTGCTGTACTTCGTCGAATCGGTTACTTCGACATCGAGACGAATCAAAAGTTCGTATTTCTGACGAACAATTTTGCGTTGTCGGCCTTGACAATCACGCAGCTTTACAAATGCCGCTGGCAGATAGAAATCTTCTTCAAATGGATCAAGCAGTATTTGCGGATCAAAACATTTTTCGGCACCACCGAGAATGCGGTGAAGACTCAAATCTGGATTGCCGTCAGCGTTTATGTTTTGGCAGCGATAGTCAAGAAGGAACTGAAAATCGAGTTGAGTTTGGGCGAAATCCTGCAAATTCTCAGCATTGTGCTTTTCGAGAAAGTCTCTATTACACAAGTACTTACGAAAAATGTTTTGCAAAACGAAATCTCCCAATTTCATAACCAATTGTTATTATTCAACTTATAATGGGACAGTAGTGATAATCTATAACAAGTTAAAGCAGGTTGTTTATGAGCATTTTTTCTTTCCGGATAATCTCACGGATTTTTTTTAGTCCCATACAAAGGTATCTGGAAAAACTTCTCTTGTTTATTTGCATACTTTTTGCGGCCTCGCTGATATTTAAGTTCTGATTGTATCGCAGAAGAACGGCTTGCGCTTCTCGGCGGGGCAGTTGTTTCTCTATTATTTGAATTACTTTTTGTATCTCCTCACTCCACATCAGGGTGTTTTGACGGTCCTTTTTCAGTGTGCTGTATGAAGTCACAGATTTATATTCGGCGTACCTGGCAATTTGACCCTGATGACTTTTGTCCCGGTTTGCTGCATCGAGAACATCATTTTTGACGGCCCTGTATATGTATCCTTTGATATTTTGAATGTGTGCAGGAATCGGCCTTCGTACCAGGGACAGGAAGAAATCCTGGTATATGTCCTCTGCTTCGGATTTGTTGTTTGCCTGAAGATAAATTGTGTCCCGGATTTTTTCACCGTATTCGTTGAAGATTTCTGTTGCCCACCGCACTTTTTGCCGGATTTCCTCACAGGACTGACTGCTGAACTTGTCGGTTTCTCTCACTTTTGGCATTTTGAAATCACCCACAGGCTAAAATTTGTAGTCAATATTTAACCAACCTGTTTCGCTGTCATCTGAAACGAACTGCTGCAATGGTAATTGGCAGAAGAGAGGGACAAAAGTAAAAGAAGATTAAAAGTTATATATGAAAAGCAGGACGTTCATATCATTTTTTTGTCTGGTAATTTTTATTTGTCTCGGCACAGATGTTTTCGCAGAAACTTCTTCCAGCGGTTCTTTACTGCCGTGGGAAACGATAGCGGAAACGGTCATCAGGGAGAATTTGTCTGATTCAAGCACGAAAAAGACCTGTGTTTTTCAAGCAAATCAGCCAATAGTTATTGAATTGCCTGCAGAAGTAAATAGCGGTTCCCTGGGCAAGGTTCAGATTAAAATTGATAACCTGGTACAAAATTTATGGAAGGAATCCGCAAATCTTGTTCCAACTGTCGAATCCAATAAAATAAAACTGGATTCGGGTATTAAGAACGGGGGGTTTTACAGATTTCGCTTTGTGCCGGACAACCGGGAAAAATCCCTCGCTGATTTCAAAGCTTACATTATTGTGTGTGACAACTGGAAAAGTAACATCCTGTCATTTTGCCTTGGGTTAAAAGAAAAGATTGAGACAAACCCCGACAGTCAGTTGATTCACTCGTCCATAGCGGCATCACACTTCGATTGCATTATGGAATCAGCAAATAAAGAACGCATATTTTCGGAAAAGATTTTAAGGTTGTTAAACAGAGCGATGCGAGCCAGGCTCGAATTTGAAGCAGGCAAATGTCCTGACCTTGCCGCTGGCTTGAACAGGATAAAACTAAAAAGGTTTGAAGGCGCCAGAACAGCCGAGTTTGTAATCTTTGTTCCCGAAAACTACGATGGCTCGAAGAAATGGCCGTTATTTGTGCATCCTGACCCAAGACGGGATGAAGCAGCAAATAATTATTCAAATGTTTCGGGTTTTATCGATTTGTGGTGGCATTTCCCGTTTCCCAAAGGGTTCGAGTTGAAAGACTTTGAGTATGTATTGGATATGCTTAGGAGCAAAGTTAGCCTTGATGAAGATAAAATATATGTCGGTGGGGAATGTGGAAATGCTATTCCAGCAATGGCTTTGGCATTGAACTGCCCGGACAGATGGGCTGAATGTCGCATAGCGCTGGGCAATAGCTATTGTAATCTGGCAGGTAACGCCTTAAACATCCCGTTTATTTTCGTAAGGGGAATGCATCCTGAAGACCGTTACGTGGGATATTATAATTTTGCCGTAAAATGCTTTGAGTATTTTGACTGTAAGCATTTCCAGTGTGATTACAGTAATGACCCGACACAAATTCGCAATGTATCTTTACCGAAAGCGACGAGAGAGAGTTCACCTAAGAGAGTATTATATACAATCGAATCTCTCCACAATCCCAAAGCCTATTGGGTCAAATTCGATGGCAGAGAAGACGAAAACCTGGTTGCGACGATAGATGCCCGCGTAGAAGGACAGACCATCTCTGTTAAAACACGCAACGTGGAGGCTTACAGCCTGGATATTGCACAATCGCCGGTATGTCCGAATCAACCGGTCGAAATTATCGAAAATGGCCAAAGTTTAGGTTTTGTAACGAATAAGATTTTCAGAAAAAGACCTGTTGCGTATACAACCGCTGCTTATGTGAAAAACTATCTTCTCTGCGGCCCTGTATCAGATGTCTTCAGAGAGCCTTATGCAGTTGTGTATGGAAAGTCTCCTAGGAACGAAGAATTCTCTAAAACTCTTAAGAATATTGCGACCTTGTTGGCAAACGGAGGATTATGTTTTGATGATGCAAATATGCCGGCACGATTAACCGACAGCCATAATCTGGTTCTTGTCGGGACACCGGAATCAAATAGTTGGTTATCTAAAATATACAAATATTTGCCTATCCTGATTGAAGATAATCATTTAATCGCTAATGGCAGGGATTATAAAGAACGCGACGTAGGCCTCATTCTTATTTACCCCAATCCGATTAACCCCCAAAAGTATGTTTTGTTGTTCTCAGGCATTTCATTACGGGCAATCCAAAATCTTCCCAAAGCCTATTCTCAAATGGAATCTATGCAGCCGGCAGATGTGGGTATATTTGAAGTTACCTCGGAAGGTTCGATTAAATGGTATGTGATGGAAAAATTTAATACTCAATGGAACTGGCATAATAAATGGGACGAGGTGCTGACCGAAACCAAAAAAAAACACCCCAGATGGCAGTGGCTCCAGTGGGTCGCGAAAATTATCAGAGAGCAGCTTAAATCTGATGTGGCAATTTGTGAAGACCATTTTAAATTCCCGGACGCAGTACCCGATGGCCGAATTACGTATCGTGATTTATTCAACAGTTTTAAAAACGATTGGATTGTAAAAATCAGCCTGGATGGAAAATTTCTTAAGCAATTGCTGCTGAAACAGTTCGATAATGATTCTCCGAGAGAAGTTACTACGCTGGTTGTTGACGGGATAAACTTTTCCAAAAAAGGGGAGGACAACAAAAACGCCCTTTCGATAAATGGCTTGGAAAACAACAGAAAATATACTGTCGCCCTTCCATCCAGATTTGTTAAGGGGGAAACGATGGGGGTGATATTAAAAGATTATGAAATTATAGGAGATAATTATTTGCTTTCTTTACTGAAAGATTATCTTTGTGAGAAAAAAAATCTGGATGCAGATACTCAACTGGATAATTGTAGTCCAAATGTTTTCTGAGTATAAAATCTGCACATCATATAACTAAAAATATATTTTTGAGAAAGGACGGTGAAAATAAAAATGCGGTCTAAAAACTTTGTGCTCCTGATTACAATTATGTTAATCGGCCTTCGTGCGGATATGACTAATGCGGCCCTTGTGGCGTACTGGAAGCTGGATGAGCAAAGTGGAACAATTGCAAGCGACTCGAGCGGCAACGGTCATAATGGCAGATTAATGGGAGGGATGTCATTTGACAAAAATTCGGTCGTCGGTGTTATTGGTAACGCCCTGGATTTTGACGGCCACGACGACTACATTGTTGCAGAAACGGTTTCATTGTCCCCCAACGCCTTCACGATAGCGTTATGGTTTAACCCGGACTCTAATCTGGATAATTCCAGCAACAGAATGGATATTGTGTACTGGGGGGGGAGAGTTAAACCGCATGGTGACAAACCATATCTGACCTTCAATAAAATCAAAACCGGCGAGGTTCGTTTATTTGTTTCTATTGTCGGCGTGGAATACAACATTAATACCACCACTAATTCCTGGCAGGGGTCTACCTGGTATCATATCGCTGCAACTTTTGATGGGGCCGAACTTAAAATTTATGTCAATGGCGCTTTGGAAAATACGGCTGTTCATCCGGGCAGGCACCATCCATCCAGTTCCGTTTATTTCGGTATCAGAACCGATGGCCAGTATGCCTTTGACGGCAAACTCGATGACATTCGCATTTATGACAGCGCTCTGACCGGTGACGAAATAGCGCGGTTAGGCAATCTCTCACCGGCGTTACGAAAACTGTTTGGCGAAGTGCGGGAATCTGAAGAAATCGTTAAAAAGCAAAGTCCCAAAGAAGCGACCGCTTTTCTTGAAAAGACGATTTCTGAATGTGAGCAGTGGAAAAACAAGAACCCGGATGATACGGGGCTTTATTATAAAACAGTGTTTTCCGATTTGCATTTTCTGTTGGCGAAAGCAAAAGAGAAAAGCGGTTCACCAAAGGAAGATATAGTTGCGGCCTATGAACGGGCGGTTTCTGCGTTCAACAATGGTGGCACAGCCTTCGTTTGGTTGTTTGAGAATGTATCTGCTGAACGGTATGGCGGTATCGTCAAAACCTTTATCCGGAACAACTCGCCTGAATACCAGAATATAAGTAGACAATTTGAATCCTGCGGAAACTGGCAGGCCTTTAAGGCATTCTTGGATGTAGTATTCAATAACAACGAAAATCCGGTGGCATCTGCAAAAACGATAGGGAAAGGACTGAATAAGAATGGTACCTGGAAAAGTCAATACTTTGAATATTGCAAGGACAAAGCTAATTTGGCTGAGTATGTTTTTGAAAAAGATTGTGAAATAGCTGAAACATATATAACCAAAAGAGATTTTAAAAATGCTGCTGATGTGTATAGAAATGTCCTCAAGCAGTGCCTGCCGAATCAGGACAAATCAGGACTCGAATTCAAAATCTGCAGGTGCATTTTTGATGGGGGTGATTATCAGAACGCTATCACCGAACTCAATGGTTTTGTTGCGAAACACAAATCGAATAACGAGAGGCTGATAAAAGATGCGATGTTAATGGTATGCCAGTGTTACGTCCAGCTTGGCCAGGCGGATAAAGCATTAAATGAATTGAGCAGATTGGCGAATGAATATCCGAAGATGAGGCAGACGCCGGAGTTTGGTTTCTCCACCGGCTATTGTTATATGCTGCAGGGCAGGACCGATAAGGCAACGGAAGCTTTTAATCTCGTAGTGCGGAATTATCCGCAAAGCAGCTATGCAAATAAAGCTAAATTATGCCTCGTTAAAATCAAAAATACACCTGAGTCTGAAAAGAAGTAAATAGAAGAGGGTAAAAAAAATGTGTAAAAAAATAGTTTTACTTTTAACATTGGCGACTTTGTTAATTCTTACAAATATGGCCTGTGCAGATGGGGCTAATCTTGTTGGTTACTGGAAATTTGACGAGGTATCAGGCCGCATCGCAGCGGATTCAAGCGGCAACAAAAATGATGGTGAGCTTATCGGCGGCGTTGATTGGATGCCAGGTGGTGGACAATTTAAAGGTACTGCAAGTTTTGACGGAACTGATAATACTACCCGAATCCAAATCCTAACTAAAGGAATGACACCAAAGACAGGAACTATCTCTCTTTGGTCTTGTCTCGCGGAACCGCAGTCGAAAAATGGCAGGGCTGGCTACGGATTTCTTTTCGGCGCTCGCGGAAAACATGATAGACTCCAGCTTTATGTCAACGAATTCGATACAATGCTTAACCTTGCGATTGGTGCCACCTTTAACACGGCAGAAAATATCGTTAAGCTTGATACCGAAACCTGGCACCACATTGCTCTGACATGGGACGGAACTAATTATGCTGTTTATGTGGATGGTGTTCTGAAAACCGATGGAAGGTACGTTCGCTTGGTTACTTTGGAACCTACGGCAAATATCGGCAACAACGGACGTCACCCGGATCAGGCTTTTCACGGCCTTATTGACGAGGTGGCGGTTTTCGACCAGCCGTTGAAAGAAAGTGAAATTGCCAATATTTACCGTCAAGGAGTTTCACTGTTTGTTGTTGCCTCCGCCTTACAGGTATTTGTCGATGCTCCCCAGAAAGCTGAATCTATTCCTGGAGAGGGACAGCCGCAGAAGGCAATCGCTTTTCTTGAGGAAAAAATAGCCGAGCTTAAAAAGTATAAAGAAGGAGATTCGAACGATACCGAGACGCCTTATGACCGAATATTTGCCTGTTTGTATTTTCAATTGGCAAGAGCAAAAGAGGTGGCCGGACTGCCTAAAGAAGATATTGCTGCTGCTTATAAACTTGCGGTTACAACCGGAGTTCTGTCTTTGGAAAAGCAAAGTGAAACTTTATGGTGGTTATATGCTAACGTTAATGCAGAGGCATATGAAAACATTATTCAGACTCTTATTCAGAATAATAACAATTACCTCAAAAATGTGACTTCAAAAGCCAAAGCGTTGGCTGGCGAGCAAAAATCAAAAGCCGCAATCAAATTTCTGGAAGGGAACCTGTCCGCATATTCACGCTTGCAACAAAAAAATCCATCCAGTGATAAAATTATAGCAGATAGCGTTCCTGCGGCATATTTTCAGTTGGCAAAGATGAAAGAAATATATGGTATGCCCAAAAAAGATATCGCTGATGCGTATAGCCGGACCTTTAGTGTCTCCCGCTTAAAATATGTGCCTGAGCGCACCACTGCATTGATATGGCTGCTCGATAACGACTGCAATGAACAGACATCGACAATAGTCAGGAAATTTACACAAGACCCCAATGTTAATGACTTTTTCAAAAATGTGATTGGTAACGTGTGCAGACATTTCGAGTCGGAAAAAAATAAAGATAAATATGAACGATTATTGAATGCCTTGTTTGCTGAAACGAAAAACCTTTCTTACTGGGCGGTATTTGTTGAGTCCTGCATTGCTGATAAAACAAATCAGTGGGCAAAGAATTACTTTAATTATATCGAAAGCAAACCTGAATTGAGATTCGCCCGGGACTGTGGAATGGCTGAGAGATTTGTGGCCGATGGCAAATTCAAAGAAACTGCTGAGTTATACAAAAGCATTCTGACCCGCAACATACCGGAAGATAACAAAGTTATATTTGAACTTCGGCTTTGCGAGTGTCTGTTTAAAGCCGGTGAGTATGGGGAGGCTATCCCTCTTTTGGAGAAATTTATAACCCGCTACAAGACAACCCATAGAGATTTGGTAAAAGAAGCGATACTGATGAAAGGCCGCTCTTACGTCCAGCTCAATGAAATAGACAAAGCCGTCAATGACTTTTTCACGTTGATTGTCGAATACCCGGAGACAAGTGAAGTACCTGAAACCAATTATTTTCTGGGGTATTGCTATATGCTGCAAGGCAAATTTAAAGAGGCTGTGGAAGCTTTTGATTGTCTCATAAAAAATCATCCGGATAGCACCTACGCCGCCAAGGCTAGGGTGAGTCTGGACCGTATCAAAAATATGACAGAAAATTAAAAATCATCAAAATGGCCTTTCCTGTTGTTGAGGTTCGAAACGTGACGAAGAAATTTTTGATTGCACAGCCGTTTTATAAACGGATGCTGAGCCCATTTAAGACTCCTGAAAATTTTTTTGCTCTCAGAGATGTCAGTTTCAATATAGATGCCGGCCAAATTCTCGGAGTCGTTGGACCTAATGGCGCCGGTAAGACAACCTTGATAAAAATACTTGCGGATGTGTTGGAAACGGACAGCGGCCAGATAATGCTCTGCGGACGCGAATTACGCAAATATAGTCGTTTTTTGAGAGGCAGAATCGGATATGTTTCAAGCGATGAACGCAGTTTTTTCTGGCGCCTTACCGGCAGGCAAAATCTCGAGTTTTTCGGGCGACTTTATGGATTGTCCCCAAAGAAAATCCTTGACCGTGTTTCCTGGATTTTGAAGGAATTCAATTTTGAAAAAAAGGCGGACCAGCTATTCCGTGACTACTCAACCGGTATGCGCAAGAAAATTGCTGTTATGCGTGCCTTGCTGCATCAGCCGCATATTGTACTGCTCGATGAAGTGACTAATAGCCTGGACCCGACTTCCGCCGGAATGGTAAAAACTTTCATCAGAAAATACGTTTCAGACCAGGCTTGTGCATCGGTATGGAGCACACATCGGCTTGAGGAAATAGCCGAAGTTTGTGACAAAGTTATTATCATTGAAAATGGTGAGATTCGTTTCTATGACAGCATTGACAATTTTCACAGTAATAATTGATGAATTGAGAAAAGCAGTCGCTTTTATAAAAAAAGATATTGCAATCACCGTCAGTTACAGATTGCAGTTTATCTTTCAGTTTTTACAGATTTTCTTTAGTGTCGCCGTTATATACTTTATAGGAAAAATGTTCGGCGATGCCGGCAAATCATCTTTACTGAAAGAATATGGCGCCGATTATTTTTCTTTCGCCCTGGTTGGTCTGGCTATCAACAGCTATCTTAGAGTCGGTTTGGTCACTATCACCAACGACATCAGGCAGATTATGGACCAGGGCGCTTTGGAGGCAATGTGTGCCGCTCCGGTAAACTATACTTGGTTGTTGTTATGCTCGTCTTTGTGGCAGTTTATTTTTGAAACGGTTCGCGTCGCCTTTCATTTTGCAGCGGCAACGTTGGTATTCGGAATGAAGCTGAACCGCATCAACTGGGCGGGTGTAACGGTGAGCCTTGTCCTGACCGCTCCAATTTTTTTGATGCTCGGCACAATTTCCTGCAGCATATTGGTGATAGTAAAACGCGGTGACCCCATCAACTGGATTTTGTCAAGTGTCGGCGCCTTGATGGCGGGGACAATGTTCCCCATTACCGTGTTGCCGCCATGGCTTCGAAAAATTTCCCTGTTTTTACCGCTGACTCACTCGCTTGAAGCCACAAGAAGGTGCTTGCTTACAAATGCAACCCTTGGCCAGGTTGCCGGAAATATATGGGCGCTTTTGGGCTTCATTCTCATTTTGATACCTTTAACCGTCCTTATAACCGGTTTTTGTATGAGATACGCAAAAAAACGAGGTTCATTTTCTACGTATTAAACAGAAGGCGATAATGATTAAAAAAGCATTATACTTAGTCCTTTTTATTGCTTACTCTAATGTCACTTTGGCGGATAGTAATAAAGTAGCACCAGATTTGACGCAACTGCCGCCGATAGAAGTCTTTTGCATAGAGCCGGTCGAGTTGGAAAATATCAGTATATGGATTCCCGCTGCCAGGGTCGGCCCGGCGATTAATAAAAACTGCCAGCCGCAAAGAAACTGTCTGTATTCGTTTGTATTGCCCGCAAGTGTCTGTCACGAAAAGACAACCTCCTGTCCAGCCGATACGGCTCGGTTAATCGCTGAATACGCCGCATTTTACCATAAACGGAGTTTGCCTCTGACGACATTTGATGGTTGGCGATGGGAATATTCCTACAATTTGTCCCCGATTGAATCAGGAACGTATGACCTGCCTCAAAACGGCGGCTGCTGGCAAAATTCATGGGAGGCAGTTCTTACACAAAGCGCAGGTCAGGTTTGCTGTTGCTGGTTTGACATCTTTGATTCAGAGCATTTTGCTGATAGATCGGATGATAGCGAACGAAAGAGCACCATAGAGGTTAAAACAATCTCTTATGTGAAGGCAAGAAATGGATACCCCAAAAAGCAAATTTTTTAAAAGGATGTCAGGACTGATATTTTTCGGCACGATGATTCTATCTTTTGAAAAACTATCTTTAGCCGACACCCGAACCGCCGCTGAAACGCTTATTGTCTCTTATAAATTGAGCGCCGAAACATCGCCTGCGGAAGTCAAGTCTGCAATTGCCGGCTTGGAAAAAGCATTACCAGATTGCAGTAACGATTATTTGTCCTTCAGAATTAAATACAGAATAGCAGTATTGTATTTTAATGCCGATATCACAACCTCCAAAAACAGATTTCTGCGAATTGCAGATGACCCTTGTTGTCCCGTGCTTATCCGTCTGTGCAGCTTGAATATGGCAGGCCAAATATCCAGATTGACAAGAGAATATAATGATGCGCTGAACGCTTTCGGTGAGGTGGCAAATTTGTTGGAGCAGCAACTTGCCGCGGGGAAAAACGCCCTTGAGCCGGCGTTTGCAAAACTTTTATGGTTGGCCTTGCTCGGCAAAGCGGAGATTTATGAAAAGCAAAACCTCGTTGCAGCTGTTAATGAATATTCGCGCTTGCTGCGTATACAAAACCTCAGCAAATCCGGTGATGCAATGAGATGGTATATCCCTCTCGTGAGAGACAGAATGTCGCAGCTATACTTGCGGCTGGGCAAATTTGACGAGTATATAAAATCAGCGGAACAGTTAGCTTCAGATTATCCTCGGTATTACAGGACATCAATTATTAAATTTGAAATAGAATGTATCAGACTGTTAAAAACCATTCCCGACAATTTTGGTTCCATTGACGGCAGTTTTGTTGCTCCAGCCCGCTTAATCGCTTATATAAAAAACTCACCGGACAAATCATTGGCCGGACAAATTACCGGTAAGCTCGATGCGCTTTGCAAAGACTGTCCCGAAATATATGGAAAGATTGTTTTACAGTATCATTATGCCTGGCTGTTGGACGCGATTGGTGAAAGAGATAAAGCTGCAGAAATGTTTGCTCAGATATTTTCTTCAGACCTTGCAGGGAATAACAACGAATTTTGGAAAAAGGCGATTATAGAAACTATTCAGGAATACGCAAAAATTCAAACCGCTGTTTTGCTCGGAGAAAAAACAGATTTTATCGGCGCATCGCAGGTGTTGGGTAAATTACGACATCAGCCGGACAAATCTCACATATCGGAACTGGCCAAATCTGTTGCTAATAGTATAGATGTTCTCAGGAAGGAAGTGTCTAATTATGGGAAAAAATAAACTTGTACGGCTTTTGATATTTGCGTTTGCTGTTGTCGGCATTGTTATGGGAGCGTCTTCAGACCCCGACAGCAAAATGTGCGGTCAGGCCGGTGATTTTACTAACTTTCAGAAAGCTGTCGAGGCTCATAATGATGTCAATGCTGTGTCGATAGGCGATTTAATATTTAATTGTTTGGAACAGAAGTTTAAAGACGACGCAGGGTTCGAAACATATAAATCAAAGCTCAATGCTGCAAAATTTTTGGCTCAGCAGATGCAGCAACAACTGGAGAAGGTCAGAAACACTCTTATGCTTGAGGTCGACGGCAAACTTTATGATGAAACTAATGTGAGAATCGGGGAAAGCTTATTTTCGTTGGCCCCCGCAAAACACTTTTATGACTCCGCCGGGGAAATTTTCTCGAAACCGGTGATAATAGACCGGCTTGAAGATGATGAAAAAATTTTCCTCGCTCAATACTACAACGTGAAATTAAGGATTCTTACAAGTGCGGTGGCACAAGCGGGACAGGCTCTTGCTGTGGCTGACCCCGCTTTCAGAGGAACTTATGACTATACGCTTGTATTGCCCTTGTTGCATGCATCGGACAAAGCTCCCATTAATGTAGATGTTTTACCTCGATGGATGCAGCAGCCGGGCCAACTGGATGTGTTTTCCGATTCCTGTCTGCTGCATTTTGGGCTTCCCCTTTATGCTATGACAATAGCTAAGAAATCGGCCCAGATGAGGGGGACATCTTTACAAGAGGCTGATTTTTACAGTTCGGCAGCAGAAAAATGCGGTAAATTATACCCCCACATCGCCGCTGACTGTTTGCACAGGGCAATTGATAGTGTCCCGGATAATGATGTTGACCGAATTTTGGCCTTGTGTTCTGAGCTGGTGCAGTTATGGCTTGATTCAAACAATTATACCTTCGCAGTCAGTGAAGCTCAAAAGACGTTTGAACGGTATCCCAACAATGCGGAGTCGGGCAAGTTTATTTGGTTATACTACTATGCACTTTCGAAGGGTAACGGCGTCGACCAGATATTGGCAAATATAGATAGCGTGCTGGCCGACAAGAGGTGCGAAGCTTACAAGGTGAGGTTGATGTATATTAAATGGTGGTCACTTCGTAATAAACGGCCCGAATCCGCAGAAATCGAAATTTTGGAATATGAACTGTTGGAAAAACATGCTAACGACCCGGTAGTAGCACCTGTTTTACTTGCCCAAAGCACCGACCTGTTGGCTAAGCAGGATTACAGTGGAGCACGCAGGTCGCTGATTCAGCTTTCTGAAAAGTTTCCTTCTACCGAAGCTGCTGCTCAGGCAAATCAAATATTATTAAAATTAGAAACCGTAAAATAAATAAGATGAACCTTCTGGATAACTGGAAAAAAGTAGTAGTTTGGCACACTTTTTTCATTTTTGTTGGCATTTGTCTCGTCGCCGGCCGCCTTATGGGAAATGTCGATGCTGGTCTCAACAAATCCTCAGAACCAAACCACTCGACAAATGTGATTTTGATTACGATAAGCACCTTAAGAGCGGACCATACCGGCTGTTTGTCTTGCACGAGGGACACGACACCGAATCTTGACAAGTTTAGCAAAAAAACTGTCCTGTTTCGTAACGCTTTTGCAACTTCAGGCTGGACAATGCCGGCACATGGCTCTATTTTCACATCACTTTACCCGAAAGCTCACGGTGCTGCCAACGTAGACAGTAGTCTTGCTGCCGAGAACAATACCTTGGCTGAGATACTCAAAGATAACGGGTTTTGTTGCGTCGGATTTTGCTGTAATCCCCGGCTTGGTCAAAAACAGGGTTTCGCACAGGGATTCGATTTATATGACGATTACAGCGTTTTTTTAATGTTAAGTAGTTTGGCACTCGACAATAATAAAACTATTGATATTAACAGAAAAAGAACAAATGGCTTTATTAACGATTCCGCAACCAGATGGCTGCAAAATAATACCCGAAAGCCGTTCTTTATGTTTATCCATTACTACGATAATCATTGGGATTATTTGCCGCCCGCGCCGTATGACAAGCTTTACGACCCGAATTATCAGGGACCAGTTGATGGAACAAATATAGCCCGCGAGCCGTTGTTCAGTAACCCGCCGCCCGAACAGGACATCCGCCATATCATCGCCCTCTATGATGGCGAAGTCAGGCAAACAGATGATGATTTGGGGAAAATGCTCGGATTTCTCAAAGAGAAAAAATTCTTGGATAATTCCATTATTGTTATTGTTGGCGACCACGGCGAGCAGTTTTACGAGCATGGTCACACCAGCCATCAGGGTATTTATGAAGAACTGATACATATCCCTTTGGTAATTTCGATTCCTGGCTCAAAGGCAAAAGTAATAGATTCACTTGCAAGTCAGGTCGACATTCTGCCGACAATTCTCGATTATCTACATACACCTTTGCCGAAAATCTGTCACGGTAAAAGTTTAAGACCTCTCATCGAGGGACAAACGGAAAAAATCAATGACTTTGTAATCGTCGAATATACCGGCGGGGCGGTTCCCTATTGCATTGCAGCTCGTTCAGCTTGCTGCAAGTATTATGAGCAGGCTGATGGGGTGTTTGCGTATGACCTCCTCAAAGACCCCCGCGAGCAGTCCAGAATATTACCCCCTGATTTCACTGAAGAAATAAAATCGCTTCAGAAAATTCTTTTCCAATTTAAACGACCGTCGGCTCGGTAACTATATGGCTCTGGAAGTCGAAAATATTGATATTCACAAAGTTACCGCACCGCTGCAGCCGCAAATGGCCTGGCAAGTCGAATCGCTGCTTGTGAGAATCTTCGAATTTGGCGATTACAGTTTTCGCTCGGCCTTGAAAGGAGAATATTCCGAAAAATTAAACTGCACTTTCTTTTTGGCAAAACGCAAAGATAATATCATAGGGGTCGCAGCCTGTCTGTATGCTCATAAAAACCCATCTGTCGCTGTTGTCGGTCCTGTCGGCATTTTGCCTGAATATCGGCGTAGCGGCATCGGAACAAAACTTGTTACATCGCTGGTAAATCATCTCAAATCCGCTGGATGTATGGCCGCTTATCTCGGCGTTTCAGAAAAGAATCCTGCGGTCAATCTTTATCAAAAACTCGGCTTCAAAAAATATAAAGGTATTGTAATGCGACTTTTGCTGGAAGATAAATTTGAACAGCATTATTTCAGCAGGCATTCTGATATAAAAATAAGGAGAACCGGCTGGGGGGATTTCCCGGCAATTCTGGCATTGGCGAGCTTCCCCGGCGGCATTTATACATTTGATTTTAGGCGGAGCATTTTTTCCAGCAAATATGTCGAACCAGCCAGATTTCTTTCAATATTTCCTGAAATGATGAGAGATTTTGCAAGATACGGAGGTTTTGCAAATGTTCTTACATCAAAAAAAGAGGAAAACGTTGTCGGCATCGCTCATATTCACAAATTGCCGGGGAAACCGCAGCAGCATATAGCGGAACTTGATTTCTATATGCACGACAACTTCATTGAATGGGCAAAAACTCTGGTGCAGCAAACTATAGAAGAATCTGAATCCCTGTTTATAAATGGAATTAACTGTTATTGCCTTGCCTGCGATAGCAATAAACGGGAAACTCTCATCAGCCTGGGTTTTCGGCAAATTGCTGTTTTACCGGAAAGCGTATGCATAAATGGAAATTATTATGATGTTCTGATTTATCATTTATCGTTCGCAAAAGGGGGCGGCGTTGCGTAAATCGTTGGTGTTTGTTTTGGTATTGCTGAAACTTTCGCAGGCCGCCGATTTTTCAGGCGGTGGTATCCTGAACCTTACCTTCAAAAGCAGAATAGACGACAGCCCGCAGCCTTTGCTTGTAAAACTGCCGGAAGGTTATACGACCCGAAAGATTTGGCCGCTGCTGGTAACTCTGCACGGCCTGGGCGACGGCCCCATTGTCGCAGCCGACGTAAAGTCAATGATTCAGATAGGCCCTTATGGCAGGGGTTCAGTATGGTTTTCTGGTATTGGCGAGCAGGATGTATTTGAGGGTATAGAAATAGCCAAAAAGATTTATTCAATTGATGAAAAAAGGATTTACCTGTGCGGGTTTTCGATGGGCGCAGTTGCAACCTTTGACCTCGGCTTAAGATACCCGGATAGATGGGCTGCCTGTGTGCCGGTCTGCGGACGGTGCGAGAATTTGGATTTGATAAAAAATGGAGGCTGTATCCCATTCTGGATTAATAGCGGCGGGTTAGACAATGTTATACCGCCGGTTTATTCCAGACAAGCCTATAAAACAGCAAAAGCGTTGGGCTTTGACAAATGGAAATACACCGAATATGAGAATATGGAGCATAGCTTTGATATTAACTGGGAACAGATTGAAAGCTGGCTTCTGACAAAAGAAAAAGCCGTGAACCCTAAGCAGGTTTCGTTTTGCACCACAGATTTGAATTCAAATCGTGCCTATTGGGTTGAAATAACCGGCATCTCGGAATATGGTAAAAACGCCGAGATAGAGGCTGTGATTGACAACCAGAAGATAAATGTCACAACGCGGAACATTTCTAACTACGTACTCAGATTGAATAACAACCTGATTGACCTGACCAAAAAAATTCAGGTAATAGAAAATGGTGTCGATGTTTTCAATGGTTTTTTGAAAAAAGATGGCTGCTTTTTCAAAATTTGCAAAAAAGATAATGCTGTTGTCAAACAGCCGGGATTATCAGGCCCATTATGGGATATTTATTGCAGCCGGTCAGTATTGGTTTATGGTACTAACTCTATTGATAAAGCCTTGATAAATGCCGCTAAAAATTGTGCGGGGTCTTTTGCAAACCCGCGCTGGATGAGTAAGGTCGATTTTAAAATCATAGCTGACACAGCGGTTACTGAAAAAGATATAGAGGAAAATAACCTTGTATTGTTTGGCAACACAAATACAAACGCAATACTGGCTAAAATATCAGAAAAACTGCCCATAAAAATGAAAGGCAATCGCATTGTAGCAAGGGGGACAGAGTATTCAGGCGATAATGTCGGCTATGTGCTGATTTGCCCTAATCCGCTGAATCAGCGGAAATATGTGGCTGTATTCAGCGGTAATACCACGGAGGCAATCGATTGCTTCGATAAGATTTGGCCGAATTTAAATTCTGTTCCGAAGAACATTGACGCAAGTGTTTTTGAAATAAATGGTTACGGTAATTCTGTTAACTGGCGGCTGAAAGAAATATTCGGCTCAGACTGGAACTGGCAATAGAAAAAATTTTGTGGAAAATAGCTTGATATTTTGCAAATCGGCCTGTAGTATGGTTATATTAAGCTGTTTGAGTTAATGGCGTTGCTTAGACTGGAAATGCCATCATAAAATATCCGTTGCAGGGAAGAGGACGGTATGTCAAGCGGAAATTTCATCTCAAAAGGTCTCTTAGTCATTGTTCCACAAAAACTTAGCTGTTTTTAAATATATACATATATAAGCGTGAATAGCGTGCAGAATGCGGAATTTAAGTTTAAAAAAATGAGAAAAAACGGGGAGAAAGGAGGGAAGAATAAGCGAAACAGGGAGACAATCGGGGCTGAATTTTCGAGTTCGCGTATTTTGCACAGCTTTTCTATAAACTCGGAAAAGAGGAAAAACATTTTGGAAAGGAAAGAATATGAATAATCGAAAAATTTTTGCAACCGTGCTTATGCTGACCTTGCTGGCGGGCGGTGCGGTTTTCGCCGACACCTGGACGACATACAACAACAATAATACAGGAGGGGCTGTCGGTAATAATACCGTTAACAGCGCAGCGGTCGATTCAGGCAGTGTCAAGTGGTTCGGCACCAATGGCGGGGGTTTGGCCAAGTATGACGGAACGACCTGGACAAAGTATGGTACTGCCGCGGGTCTGGCAGGCAACACTGTTAATCACAGCGATTCTGATTCTTCAGGTAACAAGTGGGTAGCGACAAGCACAGGCCTGAGCAAGTATGCCGGCTCAAGCT